>ERZ795050.859-NODE-859-length-43957-cov-11.639219_pt1 | contig 43957 bp, 38 predicted proteins | sample MGYA00375134_ERZ795050 | MGnify/ENA primary metagenome ERZ795050 (study PRJEB30179, sample SAMN05720221) | activated sludge metagenome | isolation source: Anaerobic digester | place: Japan | collected 2015-05-26 ... | reverse complement strand
CCTCGAACACCGCCTCGATCACGAAGTCGCAGTCTTCGAACCCGTCATAGGTGACCGTGCCGGTAATGAGGTCCTCCCCCATCCACTTGGCGTCGGCTGCGGCCATTTTGCCCTTTTTCACCCGCTTGCCGAGCTGATCGCGTACATATGCAAGACCCTTGTCCACGAACTCCTGCTTGATGTCCTTCATGACCACGGGGCACTGGAACCGCTGAGCGAAGAGCAGGGCCATCTGAGAGGCCATGAGGCCGGCGCCGATGATGCCGATCTTGTTGATGCTGTAGCCTTTCACCTCTTTCGGGGGCCTGCCGGGGAGCTTTTTGGCCCTTCTCTGGGTGAGATCGAAGGAGTAGACGCTGCTGAGGAACTGGCGGGACTTGATCATGTCGGCCAGGGTCTGGTTCTCCTGCTCGAAGCCCTCATCAAGGGACCAGTCCGCCGCGCCCTTGATGAGATCCAGGGCACGGTAGGGGGCCATGGCGCCGGAGTGCACCCTGCCCATGATGGCGAGCTTGGTGTTGTTGTAGAGCTCGTCGCTCATCCTCGGGTCGACCTTCTTGCGCTCGATCTTCTCTTCGCCCGTGATGATGTTCTCCAGGAGCTTGATGGAATCGTCCACGAACTCGGCCGGCGGGATGATCCGGTCGGCCAGGCCCATCTCGAAGGCCTTCTTGGAGTTGATCATGGCGTTCATGTTCAGCGGATTGGTGATGATGAGCTGGATAGCGACTTCAGGACCTGCCAGCTTGGTGACGAGCTGGGTTCCGCCCCATCCGGGCACGAGGCCCAGGAAGCACTCGGGCAGAGCATAGTGGTCACAGCCGCCCGGGCTCTTGGAGATGGTGCGGTAGTCGTGATACAGCCCCACTTCCACGCCGCCGCCCATAGCCGCGCCATTGATCGCCGCCAGGGTGGGTATTTTCAGGTCCATGATCCGCTTGAAGGATTTGTGGCCCATCCTGCCGATCTGCACCGCGTCTTCGCGGGACATGTCGGGGTCTACGCTCATGATGTCCGCGCCTACGTTGAAGATGAAGGGCTTGCCCACCAGGAGCCAGCCTTTCACGTCCGGATCGCTCTCCACGATGTCCAGAACCTTGTTCAGGGACTCGAACGCCTCCACTCCCCAGGTGTTGGGGACGTTATAGCTCTGTCCATTGTCCATGGTGACAATGGCGATCTTGCCTGCTTTCTTTGATTCGTAAAAATTCAGCTTACATGTCATGATATACTTAGCCATATCACCAACCTCCTAAAAGTCTTTGCCCACGACGTTTTCCCACAGGATCGAGCCGCCCATGCCCAGTCCCACGCACATGGTGGTGAGACCGTAGCGCGCCTTGGGGTTCATCTCGAAGTCCTGGGCCAGCTGCATGCTGAGTCGCACGCCTGAGCTCGCCAGGGGATGCCCCACAGCAATGGTGCCTCCGTAGGGGTTGAGCCTGGGGTCTTCGGGCACCTTCATCCCGAAGTGCTTCATGAAGCCCACGGCCTGTACGGCAAAGGCCTCGTTGAGCTCGATGTAATCGAGGTCGTCGAACTTCATGCCGAAGCGCTTGAGCACCTTTTCCGTCGCCGGGACTGGCCCCCACCCCATGATGGAGGGGTCCACGCCCACGAAGGCGGCGCCGATGAATCGCATCTTGGGTTTGATGCCGAGTTCCTTGCACTTGGCTCCGGACATGAGAAGGGAGACGCAGGCGCCGTCATTGAGACCGGATGCGTTGCCGGGTGTGACCCTGCCCGCCTTCTTGAAAGGCGTTTTCAGGTTCCGCATCCCTTCGATGGTCGCCCCTCTGCGGGCCTGTTCGTCCTTGTTCGCCACGACCCAGCCGTTCGGGGTGAACACGGCCATATTCACACAGTGCTTGTCATAGTAGCCCTTGTCCAGGTTCTCGAAGTACCTCTCAGTCACCCGCAGGGCGTACTGGTCAGCCTCTTCCTTGGTTACCGGCTGCTCGCCGTTCTCGGGCATCCAGTCGTGCAGCTTCTCTGCGGTGACGCCCATGTTGAAATACTTGGGCTCGACCATCTTCTCAGTAACGATCCTGGGGTTTGGATCTGCCCCGGCCCCCATGGGATGATGGGCCATGTGCTCCACGCCACCGGCAATGATGATGTCGGCCGAATTTCCCTGAATGAATGAAGCGCCTATTGCCTGACAGGTCATCCCGCCTGCGCACATTCTGTCAACCGAGAAGCCGGCCACCTTCTCGGAGAGGCCTGCCGTCAGAACCGTGGTGCGGCCCATGGTGGTTCCCTGATCACCCACCTGTGTGGTTGCGCCCCAGATGTTGTCGTCAACCTCGTCCCAAGGCACCTTGGGGTTTCTCCTCACGAGCTCCCGTATTACCTTGCTGACCATGTCGTCGGCACGGGTGGTCCAGTAAAACCCGTCGGGCCGCGCTTTGCCGAACCAGGTACGAACGCCGTCTACAAAATAGGCATCTCTTAACTCCATATTACCCTCCTTCTTAGGATATAACGTCGCCTTGCCTTAACACCTGCAGAATCCGAGGACAGCTTAAAACCTGACGATCTTGAGCTGTTTTGAGTAATTATGAGATATACTCTTGTGGAAAGGCTGGTGTCAAGGAGTTTCTGAATGAAGATTCATTTTTGGTCGTGCCGGGAAAAGCACAAAATTATTGGATGGGCAAACGGCCGCGCCTCGACAGTAAGATTGAAAATTACTCGCCCAAATTGCCGTTTTCTCAAAAAATGTCTTTCGAGCGGCAGAGGCTCCTGCAGCCGCATCGGTATCATCCTTGTATGCGGGAAGAAAGAAACATCAGGGCTCCGTATCCCCGCACAGGCCAGGACGATGATCACGTCCCGAGCGCTTCTCCGGCTGAACGGAGCCGCTGCTCCGGTATATGACCTTCATGGGACTCACATCGCGCTCGATGCCTTTGACCCGGATAGTCCCCATGGGTTCGAAGGACACCGATATTTCGGACCCTACAGGAATCATCTCCGTGGTGATGTTCGATACGATGATCTCTCCCGGCCGGCTGATGGACTCCAGTCTCTGGGCGAGATTCACCGGCTCTCCGATGACAGTGTAGTTCATCTGGTTCTTCGTGCCGATATTGCCTGCCAGGACTACACCGGTGGCGATGCCCGCTCCCACGTCGATGGGAAAGAGGCCGTCTTTTTCCAGCTGCGCTTTCAAGGTCTCCATCCCCTTCTGGATGTCGACCGCGCACTCTATGGCTCGTACCGGATCCGCATCGTCGGGGTCGGGGATGCCGAAGACGGCCATGACCCCGTCTCCCAGAAACTTGTCCAGCATTCCGCCGTGCCTGAAAATGATCGGAACCACGGTCTCGAAAAACCGGTTTAGCACTTCGACCACATCCTCCACCGCATGCTTTTCCACCAGCGAGGTGAAGTCCGACACATCGGCGAAGACGATGCTCACCATCTTTCTCTGACCGCCCAGGCCTGTCATCCGCTCGTCCGCAACCAGACGCTCCGCGAGTCCGGGAGAAAAGTACCTTCCGAGATTCATCCGCTTTTTTTCCAGGTCGAGCAGATCCTGGTAGGTGCGCACCAGGGACGCGGTGATGGAAAGCTGATCCGCGATGAGCTCGAAGAATCTCAGATCGTTCGGCCCGAAGGAGCTCGCGACGTTGTCCCTGAAATTGATCACTCCGATGCAGCTGCCTTCGGATATGATGGGCACGCAGGCGAGCGATCCTTTCTGGTCCGTTCCCCGGTCGGAAAAATTCGGGTCCTTGGTGACATCCGGAATATAGAGAGTGCGGCCGGTCTCGAGCACCTTGCCCGCCACGCCCTCCCCCTTTTTCAGCAGAATGGGCGCTCTCTTCGGTGAATCGCCCCGGGCGGAGGCGCTCACCACGTAGAGCTGCTGGGTTTCTTCATCCACGAGCATCACCGAGACGCTGAAGATGCCGGTCGCACGCTTGATGATATCGAGCTGACCGATGAAGAGCTGGTTCCAGTGCGCAAGGCTGGCTCCCTTGAGCGCCTCTCCGAGTTCTTTGAGGAGGGAAAGCTCGGCGATCTTCTGCTCGTATCCTTCTTCCAGTGATACGATCCGTTCCTTGAGAATAGTCTCGATGTTTCTCTGCGTCATTTATGCTTCCAGTATTGTTTTCACCCGCTGCGTGACATTCTCGACTGTCCGGGAGAAAGTTTCCCGTGATATGGAGGCCGCCTTGCTCTCTGAAAAAAACTTTCCCGCCGCAGTGTTTATCTTCGACGCATCCAGCCGCCCGCAGTGCGCCAGGACATCGGCGATATGCACCGTGACGGCAAGAGACATGTTCCGCGCCTTAGACGGAAGGTGGTGGTTCATAAGCCCGTCCACTATGGCTTCGGGCAAATTCCACCGCTCGGCGATGTACGCCCCCATCTCGGCATGCGATATGCCGGAATCCCTCTCTTCGCTCGCCAGATCCTCCAGCGAGGCCGGGCCTTCGAAGCCCCCGATGAAGTATCCCCTCTGCATGAACACGATCTTCCCGAGATCGTGCAGCAGCCCCACCGTGTACGACCGCTGCTTGTTCGTGCAACTCAGATGTGGGCCCAGCCACTGCGAAAGATGGGCGACTACAAGGCTGTGCTCCCAGAGCCGCTTTGCGGCTTGCGGGGAAATGGTTTCCAAAACCTTGTGGATGGCGATAGAGAACGCCAGGTTGATCACCTCGTCATTCCCCAGGATGACAACCGCCTGCTCGACAGAATCGATCTGACGGTGAAACCCGTAGAAGGCCGAATTGACCACCTTCAGTATCCGTGAGGTCAGTACGGGATCTTTCTCGATAATTCCCGCCATCTTCGACGCCGCCAGCAGTGTATCGCCCGCCAGATCGATGATTTCCTGAGATATCGAGGGCAGGGTGAAAAGGTGCTCGATGTTCCTGAATCTCCGCAGGGTATTCTTTCCCTTTTCACGTTTGGCGTCCATCTTTTCCTTATAGTGCCAGGCATGAAACAGCGTCGTGATATCGGCCTGGGTGACCGGCCTTACGCTCTCGGGGGAAGACCAGATTCCAAAGGGGATGTACTCCTTCACCCATGAGAGATCCGGGCTGGCCTGATCTTCGAGCATGTACTGCAGCTCGTTCGGATGAGCGGCGAGGAACGCCAGGAACTGATAGAACGTCGAGGATATGAATCTGCTCTCCTGATCGTCCTTGCATTCGTAGTTCTTGATGTCCTTGATGGAATCCCACAACCGTTTTACCCAGGGGGAGGTCCCTGTGAAACGGAGCCTTTCTAGTGCTTCGATAAAAAGGGTCTCGATGTCGTTGCCGTCCTGTGGATGGACGGCGATACCCTTGGGGAGGGAGAGGAACCTCGCCGAGGCCTCGTCCGCCTGCGTGTTGAAGAGCCCGATGACGAGATAATCCCGCATCCTGACGACGGTATCCACATCCCGCTTGTACCCCAGCGCCTTGTCCGCATATCGCTCCGGAACGACCACAATGGACATGCTCCCTCCGAGCAAGCGGATTTTTTGCAGTTCTATGCCTAAGGGCGCAAGGACATCCGTGTGTTCCATAATGGACTTTTATCGACGAAAGCACAACGATTCTTGACTTCGACAGGCATGTCCTTATAGGATACGATGCTGCAGAAAACGAGAGGATCTCTGGATGATCACGATAGAGAAAGCCCGTGAAACCATCGTAAGCCGTATCACCCCCCTGCCAAGCGAAAAGATCCCTCTTGAGCAGGCACTGGGAAGGTATCTGGCGGAAGATATCGTATCTCAGATGGATATTCCTTCCTGGAACAATTCGGCTATGGACGGATACGCCGTGCGCGTAACCGACATCCCTCATGCGGGTGTGCGCCTCGGCATCGCCTATGAAATTCCTGCCGGCAGCTTGCCGCAGGGGCCTTTCCCCGAAGGATCGGCCGTGAAGATCATGACCGGCGCGCCTGTTCCTCCAGGGGCGGATGCGGTGGTCAAGAGAGAAGATACGATAGAGTCGGAAGGTGCGGTGACCGTTAATATTGTCCCGAAGAAATCCGACCACATCCGATTCGCGGGAGAGGATATCGCCAAAGGCGATCTGATTCTCCAGAAAGGGACTCTCCTGGAGGCGGCCCACATAGGGCTTCTGGCCTCTCTTCGGAGGGTAATGGTGCTCTGCAGCCAGAGGCCGACCGTGGCGATCATAGCGACCGGCAACGAGGTCGCAGATCTCGATGAGGAGCTCACCGAAAATAAGATTCCGTCATCGAATTCCTCAACCCTCACTTCCCTGGTCAGACAGCTTGGAGCGATCCCCCTGTATCTCGGGATCGCCCGGGACACGAAAGCCGGCCTCAGGGACAAGTTCGAACAGGCATCCCGCGCGGATCTTATCCTGACCTCCGGAGGGGTATCCATGGGGGATTACGACGTTGTCCGCGACGTCATGACCGAAGGAGCCAACTCGGTGGAGTTCTGGCAGGTGCGGATGAAGCCGGGAAAGCCACTCGCATTCGGCATCATAAACGGCATTCCGGCAATAGGACTGCCGGGTAACCCCGTATCAACCATGACCTCGTTCGATCAGTTCGCCCGGCCTGCGATCCTGAAATTCATGGGCGCGCAGACTCTGACCCTTCCCAGGCTTAAGGCCAGGCTTCTGGAAGCGGTGCGGGGCCCGGGGGACCGTCCCCATTACCTCCGGGGCGTTCTGAAAAGGTGCGGAGACGAGCTGTGCGTCGCTTCGACAGGCCCCCAGGGATCAGGCATCCTGTCTTCCATGGCCAGGGGAAACTGCTACATGATCGTCCCCGAAGGGCACAGGACCCTGGAACAGGGGGATCTCATCGAGTGTGAGGTGTTCCACGCATCATGGTGAAACCAACGAATCCCTTTTCCCGGATAAAACGTCTAAAGACTCCGACGAACGCTTATATGTTGTGCTGCAGCCAATATTTTTTACAGTAAGCATTTTATATTGACAGCTGCAGATTTATCGGTATAAGTACCCTACTTTCTAAGCGAAACGGAGGATAGAATGCTGAGAAAAAATGAGCTCCTTGAGATTAAGGAGATCCTGGCGGAAATGAAGCACGAGATCCTCAAAAACCTGGGAGAGAGGATCAAATCCAACGATGTCTCTGATCAGAGAGAAATTGGCGATATTTTTGATGATGCGGATCTTGAGCAGTCCCGCGAGTTTAATCTCCTGCTCAGCACCCGGGAGCGGCAGAAGCTCGAACAGATAGAGAATGCTTTGGCCAGAATGGAAAATGGAGAATACGGATACTGTGAAGACTGTGGTGAGAATATCCCGGTGGGGCGTCTCAAAGCCATGCCGTTCGCTGTCCTGTGCGTGAAGTGCAAATCTGAAAGAGAGAGCATAGAAGGCCATACAACCGTGTATCTTGAGGAAAAGGGGTAAGATTATGCCCTACAGGGTCGAGGTCGGACTGAAGGCCGGCCTCTTTGATGCTCGTGGGGAGCGTACAAAACGACAGATCCTGCGTGCTTTTCCCTCTCTCGACAAGAATATCGATGTCCACGCTCTTGACGTTTACACTGTTCATGCAGAGGATCTGAACGAGGACCTGATCACCGAGGCATTCTGCGATCCGGTTGTGCAGAATATATCCATAAACTCGCCCTTGAGAAGGGATTTCACCTGGTATATCGAGGTCGGGTACAAGCCCGGCGTTACGGACAACGTGGGCCGCAGCGCTTCCTACGCGCTCAGGCTCATGACCTCCCGGCACATCCCCGTGTATTCCGCCCGCGCCTTCCTTCTTACAGGACGCCTGGGCCGGGGCGAGGCGGACAGAATAGCCGGGGACTGTCTTGCGAACCCGCTGATTCAGTATGTCCGGATCATGGACGCTCGGGAGATTCTGGACGTCAAGCCGCACATCTCAGTCGTTACACTGAATCATGTCCCGACTGTCCGGGAAATTCCGCTTTCCGTCGATGATGACGAACTCTTGCGACTCTCGCGGGAGAGGACGCTCGCATTGAATCTCAACGAAATGAAAGCCATCGCCTCGTACATGGCCGACCCTTCCGTAAGGAAGATGCGCAAAGAGATCGGCCTGGGCGCGAACATCACGGACGTGGAGCTCGAATGCCTGGCCCAGACGTGGTCGGAGCACTGCAAGCACAAGATATTCAATGCCGAGATCGATTACCGGCATGACGACAAGATAGAGCATATCTCCTCTCTCTTCAAAACCTATATTCAGGGGGCGACCAGGACGATTCGCGCGGCTGCGGGGGAAAAGGACGTCTGCGTAAGCGTGTTCACGGACAATGCCGGGGTCATCCGCTTCACCGATGACTACCATCTGGTATTCAAGGTGGAAACCCACAATTCCCCTTCTGCCCTCGATCCGTACGGCGGGGCCTTGACCGGCATCGTGGGCGTGAATCGCGACCCTTTCGGCACCGGTCTCGGAGCGAAACTCATCTTCAACACCGACGTCTTCTGCTTTGCAGACCCTTTCTATTCGAAAGACCTTCCGCCGAAAATACTCCATCCCGTAAGGATATTCGAGGGCGTCAGAGAGGGGGTGGAGCACGGAGGAAACAAATCGGGGATTCCCACCGTGAACGGGTGCATCGTATTCGACGACCGCTACCTCGGCAAGCCCCTGGTATACTGCGGGACAGCCGGAATCATGCCCGTGGAGATCAACGGCGTTCCGTCACACGAGAAGCACATCGTCCCGGGGGACCTGATCGTCATGTCGGGCGGCAGGATCGGGAAGGACGGCATTCACGGTGCAACCTTCTCATCAGAAGAACTCCACGAGGAGTCTCCCACATCGGCGGTCCAGATCGGCGATCCAATCACACAGAAGAAGCTCACCGATTTTCTCCTTCGCGCCCGTGATCTCGGGCTGTACCGCGCCATTACCGACAACGGCGCCGGCGGCCTTTCGTCATCGGTGGGAGAAATGTCCCAGCTCTGCGGCGGCTGCATTATCGAGCTTGACAAGCCTTTGCTGAAATATCCGGGCCTCGATCCCTGGGAGATACTTCTCTCAGAGGCTCAGGAGCGCATGACCCTGGCGGTGTCGCCGGATAACATCGACGCCTTTCTCGACCTCTCACGGCAGATGGACGTGGAGTCCACGGTCATCGGTACATTCACCGATTCGGGCTACTTCCACTGCACTTATTCCAAGAAAACCGTAGCATATCTCCCCCTTGACTTCCTGCACAGCGGAGTGCCGACGCTGGAGCTCACGGCATCGTGGGAGCCGAACATCGACCCGGACCCGCCCACGCCCATTCCCCGCAACCATGAAGACAAGCTCGAGGAAATGCTCTCCCGACTCAATATCTGCTCAAAGGAATACGTTGTTCGGCAGTACGACCACGAGGTTCAGGGCGGTTCGATCGTCAAACCCCTGGTGGGACAATACTGTGACGGCCCCTCCGATGCGGCCGTTGTCAGGCCGATTCTCGACATTTCGAAGGGCGTGGTCGTCTCCAACGGTATCGTACCCCGGTACTCCGATATCGATACCTACCATATGACCGCGTGTGCACTGGATGAAGCGCTGAGGAACTATATTTGCGTCGGCGGTGATCCGGGCCATTGGGCATGCCTCGATAATTTCTGCTGGTGCGATCCTGTGGCGAGCGAGAGGAATCCCGACGGAGAACACAAGCTGGCCCAGCTGGTCCGCGCGAACAAGGCACTCTACGACTATACCACAGCGTTCAGCTGTCCTCTGATATCCGGAAAGGACAGCATGAAGAACGACTATATCGGGCCTGGAGTCAAGATATCCATTCCGCCAACCATTCTCATCTCCGTGATCGGCACCATCGATGATGTGCAGCAGGCCGTCACGATGGACCTGAAGCACACCGGAGATATCCTCTACCTCCTCGGCCCGACGAAAAAGGAGCTCGGAGCGAGCGAGTATTTTGCATCCTTCGGAGTGGTGGGATCTTCCGTGCCCAAGGTCGATGCATCTGCAGCAATGACGAGATATCGCAACTTCCACACCGCCGCTGTCAGATCTCTCATCGCGTCCGCTCACGATCTCTCCGACGGTGGGCTCGCTGTCGCCCTCGCAGAATGTGCATTCGCCGGCGACGTAGGCGTCGAGGTGGATCTCGGAGCCGTGGATGCCGAGGCTGAGATGAACGATACCGAAATCTTGTATTCTGAATCGCAAAGCAGGATTCTCATCTCGGTATCTCCCGAAAACGCCCGGGAAATCGAGTCGATCTTCGGGAGCGACGCCAGCCGCATCGGCATTGCAATACCGGAGCAGAGGCTCATCATCAGATCGAAAAACAACGAAGTCATCATCGACCGGGATCTTGCATCCCTGAAACGATCGTGGAAGGCTACTCTGGACTTATAGCATGGCACAGCAGATCAAGGCGCTCGTTATTACCGGGTTCGGGACAAACTGTGAAATCGAGATGTCTTATGCCTGCAGACATGCAGGCGCACTCAGCGACATCGCTCACATCAGTGATGTCCTGAACGGGTCGGTCCGGCTCACTGAATACCACTTTCTGAACTTGGCCGGAGGATTCCTGGACGGAGACGATCTGGGATCGGCGCAGGTGGAAAGCGTGCGGCTCAAGTACGCCAGGATCCAGACCACAGGCAGGACCCTCTTTGAGGAAATCAAGGATTTCATAGAACGGGGCATGATCATCCTGGGGGTATGCAACGGATTCCAGGCCCTAGTTAAATCAGGACTCCTTCCGGGCAATCCTCTCGGCAGGAGACGAGTCTCGCTCACCTTCAACGATTCGGCTAAGTTCGAGGACCGCTGGGTCCGGCTGGCCGTCGATCCGACGAGCCCGTGCATTTTCACCCGCGGGATCGACAGGCTTTATCTGCCCGTCCGCCACGGAGAAGGCAAATTCGTCTGTGAGAGTGTCGACACGCTCGAAGAGATCAGAAATCATCACCTTGCGGCCCTGAGGTATGCCGATGAATCGTATTCCCCGACCATGGAATACCCTTTCAATCCGAACGGCGCTGTGGAAGCGATTGCAGGCATCTGCGACGCATCAGGGCGCATCTTCGGCCTCATGCCGCATCCGGAGGCGTTCAATCACCCTGCAAACCATCCATCATGGACCCGCCTGAAAGTACTTCCGGACAAAGGAGAAGGCATGGCGATTTTCGAAAACGCGGTCAGGTTTCTCAAGGGAATCGTCTAGCTCCGAGGTCCGGTCCGAAGAAACATCACTCACAGGCGCGGGCATTCACATCCGCTGTAGAACAGGCGGAAAGAGACCAGAAATGACGAATACAATTAATTGATATCATTGAGGAATCCCTCCAATAATGGGCCAATTGGAAGGGATTCCTCTTTGTATCCCGGCATGCATTTATCGCTATGCTTCTTCTCCGACATATCTCGTGAAATCAACGATCTTCTCGTTTTCCTTCATCCGGATCGCTCGGACGCCTTGGGCGGAGCGGGTCGTTGTAGTGCGTATCTGGGTCACCGGCATCCGGATGATCTGCCCGGATGAGGAGATGATGATGAGCTCGTCAGATCCCTGGACAACCCTGATCCCGACGAGATTGCCGGTCTTTTTGGTGATATGGACCGTCAGCACACCCTTGCCGGCGCGTTTCTGAACAGGATACTTCCCGACAGGGGTCTTTTTGCCATATCCGAATTCGGTGAGATTGATCACATAATCGTCCGGAGACGTGATGACGTCCATGCCGACCACCAGATCGCCCTCATCGAGATAAATGGCCCGAACCCCCTGGGCCTGCCTTCCCATGACCCTGACCTGGTCTTCGGAGAAGACGATCGCCTTGCCGTTGCCCGAGGCGACAATGATATGATCATTGCCGGTCGTGAGACGTGCAGAGATCACCTCATCTCCGGGCTCCAGCGTACAGGCGATGATGCCGGTCTTGATGATGTTCGCGAAGTCTCGGAGCATCACCCGCTTGGTATATGCCCTGGCGGTAACCATAATGACCCGGGCGTCTGCGGTGAGATCGGATGTAACCAGTATGGCGCAGATCCGCTCTTCTTTCTGGAGAGGGCGGATGTTGACGATGGGAACGCCCTTCAGAGCGCGGTCCCTCTCGGGAATCTCATACACCTTGGTGTGGTAGACCCGGCCGGTATTGGTGAAATAGAGTATCGACGCATGGTTGGAAGCGACGAAGATATGCTCGATGAAATCGTCGTCGGCAGCCAAACCGCCTCTGACACCGACGCCGCCACGCTTCTGTGTTCTGTATTTGTCGAGCTCGGTGCGCTTTATATATCCCTTCCGCGTCATGGTGACGACCATCTGCTCATCGGGGATGAGATCCTCGATATCGAAGTCCGCTCCTGATCCGCGTACAATAAGGGATCTCCGCTCGTCGGAGTATTTTTCTCTGATCTCTTCGAGCTCGGCCCGGATGACCTTGAGCAGTTCGTCCCGATCAGACAGTATCTTCTCCAGGCGCTCGATATCCTTCAGAAGCATTTTGTACTCATCCGTTATCTTATCGCGCTCTAGACCGGTGAGCCTCTGCAGCCTCATGTCCAAGATGGCCTGGGCCTGGATCTCGCTGAAGCCGAAACGCTTCACGAGGTTGTCCCTGGCCTCCTGAGGTGTCGATGAGGCCTTGATGATGGACACTACCTCATCGATATGGTCCAGTGCCTTGAGCAGGCCTTCGAGGATATGAACCCTGGCCTTTGCTTTGCCCAGCTCAAAGATACTCCTTCGGGTAACGACCTCCTCCCGGAAATCGAGAAAGGCCTGCAAGAGATCCTTCAGTCCCATCATTCTGGGCCTGCCGTTGTGAATGGCAAGCATATTCAGAGAGAAGGATGTCTGCAGGTTGGTGAGCTTGTAAAGCTGTTTTTCGATCACTTCAGGCTGAGAACCTCGTTTTAGATCGATCACAACCCGCATGCCGTCCTTGTCCGACTCGTCGCGGAGATTGGATATTCCGTCGATCTTCTTGTCCTGGGCAAGAGAAACAATCCTTGTCACCAGATCGGCCTTGTTCACCGTATAAGGAAGCTCGGTGATGATGATCCTCTCGCGGTTGCTGTCCCGCTCGATCTCGGCCTTGCCCCTTACCGTGATGATTCCTCTTCCTGTCGAGTAGGCCTTTTCGATCTCTCCGTTTGAAAAGATGATACCTCCTGTCGGAAAGTCAGGGCCGGGAACGAGCTTCATGAGATCCGCCAGGGAGATGTTCGGAGAATCTATCAGGGCGATCAGCGCGGTTATGATCTCAGTGCTGTTGTGAGGGGGAACACTTGTCGCCATTCCAACGGCGATTCCGGACGAACCGTTCAAAAGTAATGTCGGGATCCTTGTGGGAAGAACATCCGGCTCCTGGAGAGATTCATCGTAGTTCGGATGCATATCCACCGTCTCTTTTTCGATGTCGACAAGCATCTCCTCTGCGATGCGCTCCATCCGGACTTCGGTGTACCTCATGGCAGCCGGCGGATCGCCATCGACGGAACCGAAGTTGCCCTGGCCGTCGACCAGCGGATATCTCATGGAGAAGTCCTGGGCCATGCGGACAATGGTATCGTATACCGCTGCATCGCCGTGGGGGTGATACTTACCTATGACATCTCCGACGATGCGAGCGGATTTTTTATAGGGCCGGTTGTGGGTATTGGACTGCTCGTGCATGGCGAACAGAACCCGCCGGTGTACCGGCTTGAGGCCGTCCCTCACGTCGGGAATGGCACGGCCGATAATGACGCTCATGGAATAGTCCAGATACGAGCGCCGCATTTCCTGATCAATCGCTACCAAGTTTGTTTTCATGGATATTCCTTATCTCTTCTGGATCTGGATCATATATCCAGATTTGTCACTTTCAGGGCGTTTTTCTCGATGAACTCCCTGCGGGGAACAACGTCATCACCCATCAGCGTGGTGAAGATCTGGTCGGTCTCAACAGCATCATCGATGCTGACTTTCAGCATACTTCGTTTCTCGGGGTCCATGGTCGTTTCCCAGAGCTGGTCCGGATTCATCTCGCCGAGGCCTTTATAGCGCTGGAGGGTGTATCCTTTCCGGGCTTCGTCATAGATCTTCTGGGCGGCTTCGCGAAGATTGGTTACCTCGTACGGGGTTCCGTTGGAAATGACGGTAAACGGAGGCCTTCCAAGCTTTTTGAGCTGTGAATGAATTTTCTGAAGCTCCTCGAAACCCTTGGTCTCCGAGAGCTTCTGATCGATGTGCGTCTGCTTTCGAAGCCCGTTCTTCACGGTATGGAAAACGATCTGATCGTCGAGAACCTCCGTGGTATACGGGCCGAGATACGGGAACCATTCTCTGATGACCTGGATGATGTCATTGTTGATTCGCGCTGAATCGAACCCGTTTCTGAACAGATCGGGATCGAGATATGATGCGGACTGGATGATCCGCTCGTCCATATTTCTGTGCTCATAGTTGAGGAGAATGCTCTTCCTGCGGCCGATGAGCCTGATATACCGGGAAAGCTCCGCACCGGTGACCTCGATATCTCCCTTGAGTGAGATGTCCTTTACCGCGTTCTTCAGGAGAAAATCATCAAGAGACTCCTCATTGAGAAGATACCAGAGCTTTTTGCCCTTCGCGATCTTGAAGAGCGGCGGCTGTGCAATGTACAGATGACCTCTCTCGATGATTTCCGGCATCTGTCTGAAAAAGAAGGTCAGCAGCAATGTCCGGATGTGGGCGCCGTCCACGTCTGCATCAGTCATAATGATGATCCGGTGATACCTGAGCCGGGATATATCGAAATTGTCAGATCCGATGCCGGTTCCGAGCGCCGTGACAAGTGACTTGATTTCCTCATTGGAGAGCATCTTGTCGACCCTTGCCTTCTCGACATTGAGAATCTTTCCCTTCAGGGGGAGGATCGCCTGATTTTTTCTGTCCCGTCCCTGTTTCGCGCTTCCCCCCGCTGAATCACCCTCTACGATGTAGATTTCGCTGAGTGCAGGGTCTTTCTCCTGGCAATCCGCAAGCTTACCGGGCAGGAGCGTGCTTTCAAAGGACGATTTTCTCCTCGTGAGCTCCCGTGCCTTCCGTGCCGCTTCACGGGCCTGGGCGCTGTCGATGATCTTCTTGATGATCACGGCGGCCTCGTTGGGGTTTTCGTTCAGATACTGGCTCACGGCATCGTTCGTTATGCTCTCGGTGATGCCTGCGATCTCCGAGTTGCCGAGCTTGGCCTTTGTCTGACCCTCAAACTGCGGCCTGGGAAGGAGCACCGATATGACGGCGCACAATCCCTCTTTCGTATCATCACCCTGGATTGTTATCTTTGAGTTCTTCAGCAGGCCTTTTTCCTTGCCGTAGGCATTGATAGTCCTGGTCAGAGCCTTACGGAATCCCACGACATGTGTTCCACCGTCGTGGGTGTTGATGTTGTTCGCAAAGGAAAAAACACTCTCGGAATATGATGTATTGTACTGCAGAACACATTCAACCACGATGTCGCCTTTGGTCTTCCGAAAATATGCAGGCGAATGAATGGGCTTTTTCTTGGCATTCAGATATTTCACAAAATCTATCAGACCGTCGTTGAAATGAAACACATCGCGAGTATCTGTCCGTTCGTCTTCGAGCTCGATCCTCAGGCCCTTGTTGAGAAAAGCCAGCTCCCGCAAACGATTTGCGAGGATGTCAAACTCGAATGCAGTAACCTCGAAAATGTCTGGATCGGGCTTGAAATGAACGGTCGTTCCGGTATGGTCGATCTCTCCCTTTTCTATGAGATCGGTCACCGGGACGCCCTTTTCATATTTCTGGCAGTATATGCGGCCGTTGCGGAATATCTCTATCTCGAGAGACTCGGAAAGAGCGTTTACGACCGACACACCGACACCGTGAAGGCCGCCGGAGACCTTGTATATGGAATTATCGAACTTGCCTCCTGCGTGGAGGGTCGTCATGACTACTTCTACGGCCGGCCGGCCTGTGTCATGATGAATATCGATCGGTACCCCTCGGCCGTTGTCAACTACGGTAATGCTTTCATCCATGTGGATGACGACCTTGATATTGTCACAATAGCCCGCAGTGGCCTCATCGATGCTGTTGTCGACAACCTCGAAAACCAGGTGGTGAAGCCCCTGACTTGACGTAGAGCCTATATACATGGCCGGCCGGAGCCTGACAGCCTCAAAACCGCCCAGTACCTTTATATCCTTTGCTGTGTATTCCTGAACCGAATTGTTTTTCATTGCAGCGTTCCAGTCCTCCTAGAAGCGCATGGGCATTATCACCCATTTGCTTTCCGTTATGCCGTTGTCAGTGATCATGCAAGGCCCCTGGGGACCTTTTAGCCGTATTTCCGTATCGCCCTCGATAAAAGAAAGGCAGTCCATAAAGTATCTCGGGTTGAAATTTATCTCGAGCTCCTGCCCGTGATGTTCTGCATGAATGGGGGTCTCCACCTCGCCTTGGTCCGGGTTGCTCGCGAAAACGATCGTCTTTTCCTTTTTGAACGAGAACTTCACGCAATTGGAAATGTCCGATACCATCGCAATGCACACCTTCAGGACAGAGTGGAGCTCCTGGGCGTTTATCCTGGTATAGATGGGAAAGGCATCGAGGGAAACGACACTCTGATAATCCGGGAACTTGCCGTCGATCAGCCTGACGGTTGCCGTGGTGTCGGGGGAGATGAAGAAAATGGAATCACGCGTAAGGAGAATGCGGGAATCTTCTTCTCTGTTGTCCATGAGACGTTTGAGCTCCTGCAATCCTTTTCGGGGAACGATGATGCCGCCGCCCATATCGATGTAATCTTCCGTAAAATAGCGGACCACCGAGAGCCTCCGGGTATCGGTGGAAACCATCTCGATATATCCTTTTCCGGTTGCGTCCTTTCCCGATGTGAGCAGAGCTCCGCCCAGAGTATACTTGCTGTCGCTTTCGGAGGATGCGGGGATGGAAAAGATCGTCCGTTCAATCATGGGCTTCATGACAGAAAGATCGACGGTATAGCCTTTGTCGATGTCCGTGAACTCGATCATGGGGTATTCTTCCGGGTCCATGACGTTCATCTTGATCTTGTTGTTCTCGACGCTGATGTGAGCGCGGGCATTGTCTTCTATCGATATCTCGAGCACCTGGTCAGGCAGCTCCCGGATAATGTCATAGAAACTCTTCCCGTTGATTGCGCATGCCCCGGGCTGGAGAACATCGCAGGGGGATTTCACCTGAATGGACGTATGGAGATCGGTCGCCTTGACGTGCAAGGAATCTCCCACCGTCTCAAGAAGAACGTGGCTGAGAATGGGAAGGGTGGATTTTTTTTCCGTGAAACCTTGCACCTTCGAAAGCATGTTCTGCAGAATGGCCTTTTGAATGTTACACTTCATTGTTATTCCCCCTATGTAATATTAAAAATTATTACTCTGTGTCAACATGTTCATATGTGGGTTAACCCACTGTTAACAAAAGATATTCTTGTTCCAAAACCAGGTGTATAAGTTATCGACAAAGGCGGTCTCATAGCCCGGTCTGTAGAAATGTCCACAACCGTTTCCATCACAGAGGCGTCTCATGTTCACAAATCTCGGAAACAATGCGCGAGAGTTCTTCCTTCGAGGAAACGGTAATGACAATCCTGCCTTTTCGCTTCTTCCAGTCACACACGACCTTTACCGAGAGCTTCTCTGAAAGAAGAGAAGAAAGATGATCGAAATAAGGATCGGCCTTCTTGCCGCCCTTTGATCTTTTCCCTTTGAAAGAAGCGAGACGTTCCGCCTCTCTGACGTTCAATGATTGAGAGATGATCTTCTTCAGGAGAGCGATTTGGCCGTTTTCGCTTTCCACCATCAGGATGGCGCGCGCATGACCGGTGGAAATGAGACCGTCCCTCAGGGCTTGCTTGATTTCCTCTGGGAGATGAATGAGGCGCATGGAATTTGTCACAGTAGATCTGTCCTTGAGAACGGCATCGGCAATATCCTGATGGGTCAGACCGAACTGCTCCTTGAGCGTGAAGTAAGCCTCGGCCTCTTCCATGGGATTAAGATCTTCACGCTGGAGATTTTCGATGAGCGATATCTTGAACGCTTCAGAATCGGAGATATCCTTCACGATGGAAGGTATATTCTGGATGCCGGCGAGCTTACATGCATGGTATCTCCTCTCGCCCGCGATGATCTCATAGCGGGTATTCGTTCTCCTGACCAGTATAGGAGAAATGAGGCCGTGTTTTTTGATCGATTCGGCAAGCTCGGCTATGGTCGTTTCGTCAAAGGTCTTTCTCGGCTGAATCGGGTTCGGATAGATCTCATCGGAGGGGATTTCGATGATCTGGGATGCATCGTCCTTGATACTGTCGGCAAATATGGCATCGATACCTCTTCCCAAGCGGGGCTTAGCTTTCATGCTCAACCTCCATGTCAAGGATTTCTTTCGCAAGCATAAGATAGTGCTGGGCGCCTTTCGATGATATGTCGTACAGACAGATAGGAACTCCGAAGCTGGGCGCCTCGCACAGACGGATATTTCTTGGAATAATGGTCCTGAAGACCTGAGAATTGAAATGTGCCTTCACATTCTCAGCGATATCGTGACTGAGACGGGTGCGTGAGTCGAACATGGTGAGAAGAAAGCCTTCGATGGACAGGCTCGGGTTCAATCTTTTCTTTACCAGGCGGAACGTATTCATAAGACTTTTCAAACCCTCAAGGGCATAGTATTCGCACTGGACAGGAACGAGAAGAGAGTGCGCAGCGGTTAGAGCGTTCAGCGTGAGAAGACCGAGAGAGGGCGGGCAGTCGATCACGATAAAATCGAATTCACCTGATACGCTTGCAAGCGCACGGGAAAGAATACGTTCACGCAGAGGAACGTCCATAAGCTCGACCTCGACACCGACAAGATCCGGATGACTGGAGATGAGACAGAAATCCTTCAGCTTCGTCTCCTGAATCACCGACCCTGCGTCCTTTTCGCCGATCATGACATGATAGATATGAGACGAAAAGGAATCCGGGTTATAGCCCAAGCCAGTGGTCGCGTTGGCCTGAGGGTCAAGGTCGATGAGAAGAGTGCGTTTTCCCAGCACCGCAAAGGAAGAGCCGAGATTGATGGATGTGGTCGTCTTCCCTACACCGCCTTTTTGATTGGATACACTTATGATCTTCGGACGCACTATGATCCTCTATCACAAAAAAGGTAAAAACTGAATCAAAAAGTTTCACGTGAAACACTCATGATAATCCTTCGATTAAAAAGAATATTTTGATCTTTTTTTGGGCAAACACCGCCGGATTGGCTCTCATCGAGGGAAGAACCGGATGATGATGATAATGAAGAGGAGAATTACCGTGATCCATGCGCCGGTTATATCGCTCTTCCGCACGATGATGTTTTCTTTCAGTGACGCCAGCCCAGCTCCGATTGTTCCTTCTTTCGCCACGCGCTCCAGATCGGTGATGATCTCGGGGAAATTGGCGAAGCTGTTGGGTATGAGGAAATTCCTCTTTTTGGTCGAAAGGGTTATGAACTGACGCGATCCCATGGTTATGCCCTCGATTCGGGAGATCTCCTCAATGGGTATCTTCTTTGAGCCGAGAATTCCCCGGATGGTAATTGCAGATTCTGTGATGTGAACTCTGCGCAGGATATTGTTGATCGTGAGGAGATAAAAAAGCGACATCAGGAGGAGCGCCATGAGCAACATGGACAGTTCGAAGCCTGCCATGATCACATCAATAAAAACGGGAATGGAGATAATCGTGGCGAGGATCATGGGAATTTGGAGGTTCTTTTTTATCTTGTAAATAGTATCCATGTTAATTATGTTACCTGAAATGCATGACTTTGGCAAGGGCGGCTATGTTGGATTTTACCGTTCAGTTGGCAAAGAAGGCCGGAAACTATCTGAAGGAGAACTTCGGAAAAGACCTCACCCTGGAGTATAAGGGGAGGATCGATCTGGTGACGAGGATCGACCGCGGCTCCCAGGATTTGATCGTCGCCGAAATCAAAAAGTCGTTCCCGGACCATTCCATAGTGGCCGAAGAGGGCGTGAGCCGCGAAAAGGGCCGCGAATTTACCTGGTTTGTCGACCCTCTCGACGGCACGGTGAATTATGTCCACCGGATTCCGTTTTTCTGCGTCTCCCTTGCTCTCTACAGGAATATGGAGCCTTTCATTGGGGTATGCTACAATCCCCTGAGCGGAGATGTCTTCTGCGCCCAGAGAGGCAGCGGGGCTTTCCGGAACGGCGAAAGGCTCGCGGTATCTTCATCATCACGGCTCGTCGACTCTCTTGTGGTAACGGGTTTCCCGTATTCTCTTACCGGACTTGACGATTCGATTGCACGCTTTAGCAGAATCCTGCGGGAGGTCCAGGGAATACGGAGACTCGGTTCTGCCGCTCTTGATCTGTGCTTCGTCGCGTCCGGTTCTTTCGACGGGTTCTGGGAGGTGTCTCTCAAGCCCTGGGACATGGCAGCCGGAGTCGTTATTCTCCTTGAAGCGGGAGGCCGTATAACGGGCCTCTGGGGTGAAAAATTCGACCTGAACCATGGAGACATCCTTGCGAGCAATGGGAAAATCCATGACGATCTCAGAGGGCTCATGTAGATGCATATCACCGATTCTCACAACCATCTTCATTTCTCCGAGTACAGAAACGATTTCCCGGTTGTTGTCGAAAGGGCGATGGATGCCGGAGTGAAGACCATGCTTCTCGTTGGAATCGACCGCAATGATTCCATCAGGGCGCTCGACCTGGCCGACACGCGGGAGGATCTGTACGTGAGCATCGGCATTCATCCACAGAACGCCGGAAGATTTACTCCTGATGATGTTGCCGCTCTCGAGCGGCTCTGCGCCGCACAAAAGACTGTCGCTGTGGGAGAAACCGGGTTCGATCTTTACCGTACTCCCGATACTGAGCATCTCCAGAGAGATCTGTTCGTCGCTCATATCGAGCTCGCGAGGAGAAGCTCGCTCCCCCTCGTAATTCACGACCGCGTTGCACACCGGCAGACCGTCTCGGTGCTTGATAACGAGCGCGCATGGTCTCTGGGTGGTGTTTTTCACTGTTATTCGGGCGATACCGAGCTCGCCGCCCGGATCATCGACAAAGGGTTCTTCATTTCTGTGCCCGGGGTCGTTACCTATAAGAATGCATCTGTCTTACGTGATGTGGTACGTATGTGTCCCCTGGATTTCCTGCTTGTCGAGACGGATGCACCGTATCTCGCCCCGGCTCCCTTCCGCGGCAAAAGAAACGAGCCATCCTATCTGCGAGAGACTATTTTCATGATAGCGTCCATCAGGGGATGCACCCCGGACCTCGTGGCGGAAAAGACCACGGAGAACTTCTTCCGCCTTTTTTCCAAGGCGAAACCGAAGCAATGATCCTTCTTGGAGGAAAGAGATGCTGAAAAGGCTTGAAGTGAAAACATCGAGCAGGGTCCAGCTCGTGGATATCACGTCACACATCAAGGCCGTACTGAAAAGTGAGGATGTTTCAACAGGCGTCCTGGTCGTTTATGTCCCTCATACCACCTGCGGGTTGACTATCAACGAAAACGCCGACCCCGCGGTTAAGGACGATATCATAACGATGCTTGACAAACTCGTTCCCTTGCAGGGCGAGTATCAGCACATTGAAGGAAATTCCGCCGCTCACATCAAGGCAAGCCTCATGGGCTCGAGCATTACGGTCATCATTGAAAGCGGGGCACTCGTCCTGGGAACATGGCAGGGTATCTTTCTCGCCGAATTCGATGGTCCCAGAAAGCGGTCGGTCCTTCTTAAAATCATCCCCGACCGGCATTCCTGATCGTTTACATCCTCCTTATTAGGCACAATTGAAAGCGGTTTCATGCGTCCCCCGGAAAGACGCCGCTTTCCGATTGTTCTGTGCGCAAGATGAAACATAGGGGTGCAGAGAGCGAATCATTGAAAAAGACATGGTCGCGGTTGCATGCACCCGCTGGCCCATCATTTCTCATTTGCGATAATTGCTTTTAAACCCTTAGCCTTGAGGTTTGCTAAAGATTTGTTGACAAACCATGGACCATATTCTATTAGAGTTACTCAGTGCGGGCATAGCTCAGTTGGTAGAGTGTCAGCTTCCCAAGCTGAATGTCGCGGGTTCGAATCCCGTTGCCCGCTTTAGGTATATAAACGGGAAGCGAAGAAACAGGAAATGTGGGAGGGGACGAAGTGGGCGATAGCCCACTTTTTTATTTCATAATGAAGGAAACAGGATTGCAGAAAGAGATTTACAAGCTGATCTCTCCGGAGATAGCCGTAATGGGTTTCGAACTCATCGAGGTGGATTTCTCCGGGGGTGCGCTCCGTCTCACCATCGATAAGCCCGGCGGGGTCACGATCGACGACTGCGTATCGGTCAACAGGAGGGTGAGCCTGTTGTTGGATACCCGGGATCCGATCGAGGGATCGTATCGTCTGGAGGTCTCTTCACCGGGACTCAATCGCCGGTTGAAAACCCCGGGGGAATTTGAGCACTTTGCAGGAAGAAAGGTGAAGGTTCAGACAAAAGAGGGAACATATCGGGGTATTATCAGAGGGTTGGCCGGCGAAGCTGTTCTCATCGATGTTGAAGGCACCGAATTGAAGTTTTCGTTTGAAGACATTCAGAAGGCTAATCTGGAATTCGATTTCTAGGAGAAAGTATGGTCTTAAATCTTTCAAAGGTTATTGAATTGATTGTCAAGGAAAAAGGCCTCAGGGAAGAAGACCTGGTGCAGGTGGTCGAGGCTGCGGTGCAGAGTGCCGCCAAAAAGGTCTACGGCGACTATGACAACATCGAGGCGCATTACAACCCGGAGCTCGATGAGGTGGAGGTCTTCCAGTTCAAGGTGATTTCCGATGAGGTCGATGATCCGAATGTTCAGATATCGTTGAAAGATGCAAGAAAGCTCGACCCCAACTGTCAGATCGGAGACGAGCTCGGAGAAAAGCTTGATTCTTCCCGGTTGGGGAGGATTGCCGCCCAGAGCGCCAAGCAGGTTATCGTGCAGAAGGTCAAGGAAGTCGAGCGCGACGCCGTGTACAACGAGTTCATCGATAGAAAAGGCGAGCTCGTATCGGGATTCGTGCATCGGTTCGACAGACGCGACGCCATCGTCAATCTGGGCAAGGCAGAGGCGATCCTGCGGGAAAAGGAAATGATACCCGGCGAGATGTTCAGACGCGGAGACCGGATCCAGGCTCTTATCCTGGATGTGACCAAATCTCTGAGGATGCCCCAGATCGAACTCTCCCGCACCCACCCGAGGTTTCTCGTCAAGCTCTACGAGATGGAAGTCCCCGAAGTAACGGAAGGCATCGTCGAGATCGTCGCCGTTGCACGGGAGCCGGGGATCCGGGCCAAGATCGCCGTGCGGTCACACGACCCAAAGGTCGATCCGGTGGGTACCTGCGTCGGGGTGAAGGGCGCACGGGTACAGAACGTTATACAAGAGCTCAAAGGAGAAAGGCAGGACATTGTCGTATGGTCTGAGGACCCGGTGAGGTTTGTGTGCAACGCCCTTTCGCCTGCCCGGGTTTCCAAGGTCATCGTGGATAAGTCCGCCTGGAGCATGGATGTGGTCGTTGCCGATGATCAGCTCAGTCTGGCTATCGGGAGAAAAGGCCAGAATGTCCGTCTCGTTGCCAAGCTCACGGGCTGGAAGATCGATGTACGCTCGGAGCATGCCGAGGAGAGTGTTTCATCCGAGCAGGGTCAGGCGCTGACCAGCTTGAATGAAATTGATGAATCTCTGGCCGAGGCATTGATGGAGGCCGGGTACCGGACCATCGAGGACCTGGCAAAGGCCAAGGAGGAAGATCTCCTGGAATTCGAAGGTATCGACGAATCCCTTGCGAAAGAACTCATAAAAAAGGCATCGGTGGGAGCGAGTGGATAACAGGCACCGTCCCCGGAGACAGTGTGTCGGATGCAGAAAGGTCCGGCGGAAAGACGAGATGCTGAGATTTTCGAAGTCTTTCTCGGGCGCGCCGGTGTTTGACAGCGGATACAGGCTCCCGGGAAGGGGATTTTATCTCTGTCCTGAGGAGCGGTGCTTTACTGAGGCTTTTAAGAACAGGAGAATAAGAAACACGTATTTCCGGAAACTGGAGCAGATAGACGAACTCATAAGAGAGGTGCAAGAAGCACTATTGAAAACGATCGAGCAAGATATCATACGATGTGAGAAAATGGGCTATTCGAGAGATAGCCGAAACAAAGACAGAACGATGCGGGAGGATGATCTCGTCATTTTCGGCTGCGATAATCCTCCTGAAGAGAAAGTAAGAATGCATACGGCTGCACGTGCCGGCGGGGCCATGTTTTTCACCATGCCGGCCGGATATGGATGCCGCAGTCGGTGGCTGGTCGTGAGCAGACAGTGTCCAGTCGCTTCACGACTTGCGATGAATCTGCAGAAGTATGAAGTGCTTTCTTCCAAGGGGCTGGCAAGATGAAAAAGATGCGGGTTTTCGAATTAGCAAGAGATTTATCGATAGATACACGGGAGTTGATGAAGGTTGCAAAAGACCTGGCCATCTCTGTCGAAAACAACATGAGCATGATCGATGTGCATGATATCGACAGGATAAAGAAACGGTTCCAGAAAGAAAGCGAAAAGCAGCCTGACGAATCCCCCCAGGAATCATATGTGGAGAAACGCGTCAGCGCCAACGTCATCAGGCGAAGGGCGAGGGTTGTTCCTCCATCTGAAAAGGCCGAAGAGCCTGCCGCAGCCGAAGAAGTGAAGCCCGCCGAGGAGCGTCCCGCAGAAGAGCCGGAGAAGAAGGCGGAAAAGAAAGAGAAGAAAGCCCCGAAAGCAGCCGAGGAAGTGCCGGAAGTTACAGAAAAAGAAGAAGAGGCCGTAGAGCCTGTCCGAAAGATCGCTGCGGAGGAGCCAGCAGAGCCCGTGTCCGAAGCAGAGCCTCCCGTTTCCGAAGTGATGCCCGAAGAAATCCAAGCACCCGCAGCCGAAGAGCTCACGCCTGAGACGGAGAAGGCAGCTCAGGAAAAACCCGTTCCGGAGGCACAGGAAGCAGGCACGGAAAAAGAGCAGGAAGAGGACAAGAAAAAGAAGGAGAAAAAGAAGGGAAAGAAGGGGAAAGCGGTCGAAGTCGCACCAGCTCCGGAAGAGGGAGAGGTCGCGTTCCCACGGCATGCACCAAAGAAGCCCAAGAAGTTGAAAGAAAAAGAGGTGTACACTCAGAGCGACCTCTACGGCTCCGAGAGGACCGCTTACGGGAAGAAACAGAAGAAGAAGAAAGACAGGCGTGCCGGCGCTCAGCTCTCCCTCGTCAAGAAAAAGAAGATCCGTATCGGAAGGGCTATCACTGTTTTCAACCTCGCGAAAGAGATGGGCGTGAAGGTATCCGACGTGATCCGCATTCTCATGGACTTAGGCGTCATGGCAAATCAGAACCAGTACATCACTACTGATGAGGCGTCGTTCGTCGCTTCGGAGCTGGGCTTTGAGACGGAAGAGGCCCGCGACGAGATCAAGGAGGCGTATCTCACTCCCCCTTCGTATTCTCCAGAAGAGCTGGAGCCGAGGCCTCCGGTGGTCACCGTGATGGGGCATGTCGACCACGGTAAGACGTCCCTGCTTGATGCCATCAGGCAGGAAAACGTCATTGACAGCGAGTACGGCGGGATCACCCAGCATATCGGCGCATATCAGGCCCATTGCAATGGGAAACCCATCACTTTCATTGACACCCCGGGGCACGAGGCGTTTACCTCCATGCGTTCCCGCGGGGCACAGGTGACCGATTTTGTCGTGCTTGTCGTGGCGGCCGATGACGGCGTGATGGATCAGACAAGAGAGGCGATAAACCATGCACGGGCGGCCAATATTCCCATCCTCGTGGCGGTCAACAAGATCGACAAGCCCAACGCCAATCCTCAGCGGGTGAGAGAGCAGCTCTCCGAGATCGGGCTCGTCCCGGAAAGCTGGGGAGGAGACACGATTTTCGTCGATGTTTCCGCAAAGAATCGTATCGGGATCGATGATCTGCTGGAGATGATACTCCTGCAGGCTGAGGTCCTGGACATAAAAGCCTACAAGAAGGGCGGCGCCCGGGGCGTAGTCCTCGAATCGAAACTCGATAAGGCCAGAGGCCCCATGGCCACAGTTCTTATTCAGAGCGGCCAACTGAGGCGTGGCGACATCTTTGTCGTTGGAAACACCTGGGGAAGGGCCAGAGGAGTGTTCGACTTCACCGGGAAACCCATCTCTCAGGCCGACCCGGCGACTCCGATAGAAATCATCGGCTTCTCGGAGCTGCCGTCGGCGGGCGACAACTTCTTTGTCGTGCCAAACGAAAAGACCGCCAAGGACATCGTCTCGTACTTCCAGGAGACCGATGAGATCAAGCGTCAGCAGAGACAGGAACCGAAGGAGAAGGTTACTCTTGAAGATCTCTACAGCCAGGTCCAGGAGGGAAAGATCAGGGATCTCAACCTCATCATCAAGGGAGATGTCCACGGAACCGTTGAGGCCATCCGGGGCGCCGTGCAGGGAATCGATGTCGGGCAGGACCTCAGAATCAGCATCATCCACTCGGCAGTGGGAGGAATCACGGAAAACGATATACTGCTCGCCTCTACGGCGAAGGCGATCGTCATCGGCTTCAATGTAAGACCGGAGCCCACAGCCAGGGCATTGGCCAAGAAGTACAATGTCGAGATCAAGCTCTATACAATCATCTATGACCTCATAGAGGACATCAAAAAGGCTCTGAAAGGAATGCTGGAGCCGGTTTACGAAGAAGTCGTTCAAGGCAGGGCCGAGGTGAGGGATCTGTTCAAGGTGCCCAAGGTGGGAACCATTGCCGGATGCATGGTAGTCGACGGGCAGATCACGCGGGGAGCCAATGCCCGCCTGCTGCGCGATCACGTGGTAGTGTTCGAGGGAAAGGTTGATTCCCTGAAGCGCTTCAAGGAAGATGTCAGAGAAGTTCAGTCGGGATATGAGTGCGGTATAGGGCTCTCCGGCTTCAACGACATAAAAACCGGAGATGTGATCGAAGCCTTTGCTCGTCAGAAAGTAGAAACGGAGCTTGAGTGATAATCGGTGCTAGTGAGTTCAGACTCAGGATCACGGGAGCACGATCCCTCAAGGAAAAGCGTAAGACCTTGAAATCTTTGAAAGATCGCGTCTCCAGGATGAATATCTCCGTCGCCGAGGTAGACGATCAGGATAAATGGCAGGCGGCCACGCTCGCCTTTGCGGTGGTCAGCAACGACACGGGATATATTAACTCGATCCTTGACAGAGTCGCCCGTTATCTCACGGACTATCCAGATATCGAGTTGGTCGACTGCCAGACGGAGATCATACATATATGAAACTGGTAACCAAGCGGCAGGCCCGCGTCGGCGATCTTATCAAGCAGACCATCGCAGAGCTTGTTCAGCGCAAGGTAAAGGACCCCCGGGTAGATGGGGTGACTATCACAGGCGTCGACGTGAGCGTTGACCTGCGGGTGGGCCATGTATTTTATTGCGTTCTCGATCCGGACAGGCAGCAGCAGGCTCAGCAGGGCTTGACCAGTGCGGCCGGTTTTCTCCGTCGGGAGCTGAGCCGGGAGCTGAGAATCAAGCATATTCCCGAGCTTTCGTTCATATACGACGAGTCCTTCGATTACGGATCCAAAATAGACGAAATTCTCGAAAAGTTGGAAAAGGATGAAAAATCAGATAGCTGACATCATACACCACCATGATCGTTTCGAGATCATCACACACGAGGGACCGGACGAAGACGCTGTTGGATCCAGTCGTGCTCTTGCCCACGCTCTGAATTCCCTGGGAAAATCCGTCAGGCTGATCTACCCCACGCCGATTCCCGAACCGCTGTTGTTCACCGCGGAGCCACGCCAGAAAAAGGGCATGACGCCGGAGATTTCCATCCTCCTGGATGTATCCGATGTCAAGATGCTCGGCGGGGTCAATCCGCAGGGGACGGTCGTGGTGATCGATCACCATCGCACCCAGGGGGACTTCGGATCGGCTGCATGGATCGATCCGCAGAAGTCGTCCGCATCTGAGATGGTATACGATCTGATACAGGCCCTGGGTGTGGACATCACTCCTGCAATCGCCTCGAATATCTATATGGGGATTTTCGGAGACACCGGAGGGTTCATCCATTCCAATACCACGCCGCGGGTGTTCAGGGCTGCCTATGAGCTCACCAAGGCGGGAGCGGATCCGAACCAGATCGCATACCGGCTGAAGCGGACCAGGAGCGTGAAGTATTATCATATTCTCTGCATGGTCATTGACCGGCTCGTTCAGTCGGGCAGGATCTTCGGAAGTTATATCCGCTATGAGGATTTCGGCGCGGTGCGCGCGACCCCTGATGATGCCTCGGGGATCGTCGAAGAGCTCGCATCGTTATCCGGGGCGGAGATGGTGGTTTTTTTAAGAGAGCTGAATCCGGATACCGTCCACGGATCAATCAGGAGCAAAAGCGCGGATTCGGCCCTGAAGACGGCCCGAGCCTTCGGAGGGGGAGGGCATGGCATGGCGGCTGGATTCACCCAGAAAGGCCGCGCCGACGAGCTGATCGAGCAGGTGATCGAGGAAGGACTGAAGTGGGTAAGCAAGGTATAGTGCTTATAGACAAGCCGAAGGACATCACATCCCGGAAGGCCGTCGATCACGTCATGAAGACGCTGAAGGTGAAGCGGGCCGGGCATTTCGGATCACTCGATCCCTTTGCCACCGGGCTTTTGTGCATCGGCGTGGGACAGGGCACCAAACTCCTGCCCTTCATGCATGCCCATCAGAAGGAATATATAGCCACCATCGGTTTCGATATGACCACTGATACCGATGATATTACCGGGAATCCCATCGAGCGCTTTTCCGACGTCAAAATCGATATGGGAGCTGCAAAAAAATGGTTTGAGGAAAATACCGGCTGGATCAATCAGCTCCCTCCACGGTACTGTGCCCAGAAATATCAGGGGCGGCCTCTGTACAAGCTCACCCGCGCTAATATCGATGTGCAGCCGCGGGAAAAACAGGTGTACATCGAGGACGTGGAGATTCTTGACTATGGGCGCGACTGGATCGACGTTCGGATCGTCTGCTCTCGGGGCACATATATCAGATCCATTGCCCGGGATCTGGGCAGCCGGCTGGGGTACGGAGGCTATCTGCGGGAGCTGAGGAGACTTCGCAGCGAAGGTTTCCACGTGAATGAAGCCATGACCCTCGATGAATTGAAACAGCGCTCCGAGCAAGGGCAGGATGTGATTATTCCACTTTCACATGCGCTCCATATCCAGAAGGTGAGGGTTACCCCCACAGGGCAGAGAGGAATTCTCGACGGAAGTCCCATACTGGTATCATGGATTATCGATAAGGTCGAAACAGCGGAGGGGAATTACGTCGCGGTGGTAAACGGAGGGGACCAGCTCCTCTGTATCGCCAGGCATCAGCCGTCGGGAGGAATCTGGGGCTATATCGAACGGGGATTTCGTCCGGATTAGCTATTTACAGCAGATCAGATGGTGTGTTAATTTCCCTCGTTGCGCAAGAAAAGTAGAGAATAAACGGTCATTAGGAGGACAAAGAAGTGGGTTTAAGCGTAGAGGAAAAGAAAGAAGTCATCAATCAGTTCAAGAGGCATGAGAGCGACACAGGATCCCCTGATGTTCAGGTTGCGATCCTGACGAAGCGGATCAATGATCTCACCGAACATTTCAAGGTCCATGAAAAGGATCATCACTCCAGGAGAGGATTGCTGATGCTTGTCGGCCAGAGGAGGAGGCTTTTGAATTACATCAAGGGTCGTGATATCAAGAGATATCGGGAACTCCTCCAGGCATTGAATCTCCGGAAGTAGGGAAAACTATGAAAATCGAAACAAGAGGCAAAGGCGCACCGCTGATATTTTCCGTGGGTGAGGTCGCCAGGCAAGCGGACGGCTCTGTACTCGTCCACCAGGGAGACAGCGTGGTTCTCGTAACCGCGGCTGCCGCAAAGGAAGAACGCAAGGGTGTGGATTTCCTTCCCCTGGTCGTGGACTATCAGGAAATGAGCTATGCCGCAGGAAGGATCAAAGGGGGGTTCATCAAAAGAGACGGGCGGCCGGGCACTCAGGAGATACTTACCGCCCGGGCGATAGACAGGCCGATCCGGCCGCTGTTTCCGAAAGGATATCGCAACGAAACCCAGATCATCGCCATGGTGCTCTCCGCCGATCCCGCATTCACGCCGGACATACTCGCCCTCAACGGGGCATCCGCGGCGCTGCATATATCTGGGATACCGTTCAGCGGCCCCATCGGCGGTGCACGGGTAGGCCTGATCGACGGAGAGTTCGTGATCGATCCATCGGTTGCCCAGCTCGAAAAGAGCCAGATGGAACTCATGGTCGTGGGGACGCGCGACGCCATCGTCATGGTTGAAGGAGAAGCGAGCGAGCTTCCCGAGAGAACCGTTCTCGATGCCATAAAGGTCGCTCACACCAGGATACTTGAGGTTATCGACGCCATCGAAGAGCTGCGGGAAAAGGCGGGCAAGCCCAAAGTCCCGTACACACCTCTCCGGGAGGACGAGGAAGTCTACCGGCAGATCAGGGACATGATGGCCCCACGGATCGAAAGCATGGTATCCCAAGCGTACACGAAGCAGCAGAGGCACGCGCTGATCGATGAACTCAAGGCGGAGATTCTGGAAAAGTTCTCCGACGAGACGGAAGAAGGCGATCTTCTGGTGAAAGGCGCCTTTGACGCCGCCGAGAAGGAGATTGTGCGCAGGATCATGAAAGAGCGCAAGGTCAGGATCGACGGCAGGGGCTTCGATGACATCAGAGCCATCGACTGCAAGGTGGGCATACTGCCGCGAACTCACGGCTCGGCACTTTTCACGAGGGGAGAGACACAGGCCCTCGCCACGACCACACTCGGAACTCCCCGGGATGAGCAGCGGGTGGAGACTCTGCTGGGAGAGACAACGAAGTCCTTCATGCTCCATTACTCCTTCCCTCCCTTTTCCGTAGGGGAGGTGCGGATGCTCAGAGGACCGAGCAGGCGCGAGATCGGGCATGGAAACCTTGCAGAGCGCGCCCTGAGCAAGATGCTGCCGGAAGAGGGTTCGTTCCCCTACACCATCAGACTCGTATCCGAGATCCTCGAATCGAACGGATCCTCATCCATGGCCACCGTCTGCGGCGGCTCTCTGTCGCTGATGGATGCCGGTGTTCCCTTGAAGAAGCCGGTGGCGGGCATCGCTATGGGCCTCATCAAGGAAGGTGACGACTACATGGTGCTCACCGACATTCTCGGCGATGAAGACCACCTCGGAGATATGGATTTCAAGGTGGCCGGCACCGCAGACGGGATCACCGCCCTGCAGATGGACATCAAGATCTCGGGCATTCCCGAAGAGGTTCTCGGCCAGGCCCTGGAAAAGGCGAAAGCCGCAAGGCTTGCCATCCTCGAGAAGATGAAGCAGACCATCAGCGCCCCCCGCGGTGACATCTCCCCCTATGCGCCGAGGATCTACACCATGACCATAAACCCCGACAAGATCAGGGATGTCATCGGTCCCGGCGGAAAGGTCATCAAGGACATCATCGCCAAGACCGACACCAAGATAGAGATCGATGATTCGGGCAGGGTGGACATCTTCTCTCCCGACGAGGATCACGCAAAGATGGCGGTAGACATGATCCAGGCCCTCACCAAAGAGCTCGAGCTGGGGCGCGTATACAGCGGCAAGGTCGCCAAGATCATGGATTTCGGCGCCTTTGTGGATTTCCCCACGGGAGAGTCCGGGCTGGTCCACATCTCGCAGCTCGCAAATGAGCGGGTAAAGAATGTGCGCGATGTCGTCCAGGAAGGCGACGAGATCATTGTCAAGGTGATCGGCATCGACAGCAAGACCGGCAAGATCCGTCTCAGCCGGAAAGAAGCCCTCAACACCACAACCCGCTGATTTTTCATGGCACAGTGCACGGTACTCGACAACGGGGTCCGCATCCTTTCGGCGAAGATGCCGGGGGTGCGCTCCGTTTCTCTGGGTATCTGGGTAAGCGCCGGCTCCCGTAATGACCCTCCTGTGCATGCGGGCATGGCCCACTTCACCGAGCACATGCTCTTCAAAGGCACGAAGAAAAGAAGCGCTGTTCAGATCGCAAAGGAAATCGACGCGCTGGGAGGGGCATTGAATGCACAGACATCCAAAGAGTACACGGTCTACTATATCCGGGTGCTCGACGAGCATCTGGATAAGGCCTCGGATATCCTTTTCGACCTCTTTTTGAATTCAGTGATCGATCCGGTCGAGATGGATAGAGAGAAAAAAGTGGTGCTCCAAGAAATCCGAATGACCGAAGACACTCCCGATGATTATGTCTCCGATCTTTTTTCCGAAGCCTTTTTCGAGAAATCTTCTCTTGGGGTGCCTATTCTCGGAACAGCGGATGCCATTGATGCCTTCGAAAGACGTGATGTGCTCGATTTTCTTTCATCCTTCTATATCCCCCCTTCCATTGTCATCGCTGCCGTGGGCAGCCTGGATCACAATGAGATCGTAAACCTGGTAAGGCGCCGATTCGCAGGCCTTCATCCTGCGAGCCCGTCTTTTCCGGAAGAATCGTTTCTCAAGCGGGCGGGCGTTACCAGAATGGTCTACAGAGATATCGAACAGGTTCATATCACGCTGGGCACGGCCGGGGCGTCAATGCTCGACACAAAACGCTGGGTTTATATCGTGCTCAACACCATTCTCGGTGGCTCCATGAGCTCCATGCTTTTTCAGGAAGCGCGCGAGAAGCTCGGGCTCGTGTACTCCATCTATTCATATCTGAGCTCATACAGAGATTGCGGCGTCCTTGCCCTGTATGCCGCCACAACCCCCGACAACCTCCAGAAGACCATGGAGGTGATCATGCGTCAGATGTCGAGGATCAGGGAGGGAGACTTCGGAGGAATCCACATCGATGACGTGAAGGCGCAGATCAAGGGGAATCTTCTGCTCGCCAGGGAGAGCACGACCCACCGGATGTCCTCCATTGCAAAGAACGAGATATACTACAACAGGGATATTCCGGAGGAAGAGATCATCGAAAAGATCGGGAAAGTTTCGTCTGATGACGTGGTATCTCTTGCACAGGAGATATTTCAGGGTTCAAAAATTACAACGGTGTTCCTGGGAAAGGTGGACGGGATAGAGGCGCCGGACTTCGGCCTTCCGATAAACTAGAGAGAGACCTGCCGGGCCTCTGTATGAAGAGAGAGCCAGGTTTTTTCGCCAAGGAACCGTTTCCATGACGGTCGGTCCGGTTTGCTGACAGCGATGCCGATAAAATAGCGGTCTCCTTCGATAGTGTACCCGGTGATACTGCCGTTCACGGTTACGTTTCCGACAGAAACGGTTACGATCTGGTGCAGCAGTTTCAAAAGGGTAATCTTGATGCGAGTCGTGGGGACTATCATGCACAGATCGCACGAAGAGACATACTGCGTATCGCCTTCGAACGACAGCCCTTCCTGCGGACAGGAAACCCTCAAACAAAAAGACTCATATCTTTTGTTCAGATTCAAGTCCAGAGACAGCATGATTCTTCTTGCATCCCCTTTCAATATTTGTATATTTTTCTGCAAAAATGATGCCTGCAATGAGAAATCTGAAGATCACCCTTGCCTATGACGGGTCCGCTTTTCATGGATGGCAGATACAGCCGGGTTTCAGAACCGTTCAGGAAACCGTCGAACACTGTCTGCACAAAATCCTCGGGCACGCTGTCAGGGTGACGGCATCTGGACGGACCGATGCAGGGGTCCACGCCCTGGGACAGGTCATCAACTTCAGAACGCCGTCAAAAATACCCGAAGAAGGATTGCTCAAAGCCCTGAACTCCTTGTTCCCACACGATCTTTCGGCCAGGGATGTTTCAGAGGTTGATCCCGATTTTCACGCCAGAAAAATGGCGCTTTCAAAGAAATATGTATATGTTATTGACACATCCAGAATACGAAGCCCGTTCCTCTCCCGATATGTTTTCCATCTTCCGGGAGCGCTGGATGTTCATGCAATGAGGCGCTCCATAGAAATGCTCAATGGAGAGCAGGATTTCAGCTCATTCATGGGGGCCGGATCGTCGGTAAAAACGACTGTCAGAAAGATCCTCGCAACCGGGATATTCGAAAGAGATTCCCGGGTGTTCTTCTATATACAGGGTAGCGGCTTTCTGCGCCATATGGTAAGGAACATTGTGGGAACACTGATTCAAGTGGGGCGGTCAATGCTGGCTCCGGAAGACATGGAAAGAATTCTGGCGCTGAAGGATCGCACACACGCAGGCCCCACTGCACCCCCGCAGGGGCTTTACCTTGTGGATGTGTACTACGAAGAGGAGAATCCGGTCTGCGCGAAGCAGGACTGAGCATTTACGAACCCTCTTGAAAAGAAGGTTCCCGGTTCAGGAGCAGACGGGGAAAGCACATCAAAAGGCAAGGAGGGTTGGATGATGAGAGGAGTGGTACTGGCCGGGGGCTTGGGGACAAGGCTCTATCCGCTGACAAAGGTAACCAACAAACACCTTCTGCCGGTTTTCGATAAGCCCATGATCTATTACCCCATACAGGCCCTGACCAATGCCGGAATCCGGGAGATCATGGTGGTCACGGGCGGGAATAACGCCGGCGATTTTCTCCGATTGCTAGGAAACGGGAAGGAATTCGGCCTCGACCGTATTCATTACGCCTATCAGGAAGGAGAAGGCGGCATCGCCGAGGCCCTTGGTCTTGCGGAGTCTTTTGCGGAAGGCAAACCCATCTGCGTGGTGCTGGGTGACAACATCATCGAGATGAATATCATCAAGGCTGTTGAAGATTACACGAAGCAGGGGGGAGGGGCCCGGATCATGCTCAAAGAGGTGCCGGATCCCGAGCGATTCGGTGTCCCGATTTTCAGCGGCGAGCGTATTGTCGGCATCGAGGAAAAACCGAAACAGCCAAAGAGCAGCTATGCGGTGATAGGTATCTACATGTACGATTCCCGGGTCTTTGACATTATCCACGGGCTTTCGCCCTCGGAGCGCGGGGAGCTTGAGATCACCGATGTGAATAATGATTACATCAAGGCCGGCACCATGCAGTGGTCGATTCTCGACGGCTGGTGGACCGATGCAGGCACTACGGAAAGCCTCCTGAAAGCCGGAAACCTGGTCGCACAGACAGGCGCCAACAAGTTGAAATAACAAACGGACGTTTTCAAAGAAAGAGGAAGGCACATGAAGGTACTCGTAACAGGAGGATGCGGCTTCATCGGGACAAATCTCCTGCGTCATATTCTCGAGAACAGGCCCGACTGGAGCGTGGTGAACTTCGACCTCCTAACCTATGCCGGCAACCTCGAAAATACTCTGGGGCTGCAGGAGGCGTATCCGGGAAGGTACGAATTCGTGAAGGGCGATATTGCGGACCGGGCAGGCGTTGACGCCCTGTTTTCCCGCCATTCCTTCGACCTGGTGCTCAACCTCGCTGCTGAATCCCATGTGGACAGGAGTATCGAGGACGCGAGCGTATTCATGAGAACGAATGTTCTGGGAGTTCAAGTGCTCCTCGACGCCGCCAGGAAATACAAGGTAGACCGTTTCCTGCACGTCTCAACCGACGAGGTCTACGGCAGTCTCGGAAAAGAAGGCCGCTTCCGGGAAGACCTTCTTCTGGCGCCGAACAGCCCATACTCCGCCTCCAAGGCGGCGGCCGATCTCCTGGTGCGATCGTATGTCAAAACCTATGGTCTCGACGCAGTGATCACCCGGTGCTCAAACAATTACGGGCCGTATCAGTTTCCGGAAAAGCTGATTCCCCTGATGATCATCAATGCCTGGAACGACAGGGAACTCCCTGTGTATGGGGACGGCAGGAACGTGAGAGACTGGATCTATGTCGACGACCATTGCCGGGGAATCGTTCAGGTGGCAGAGAACGGACGATGCGGAGAAGTCTATAATATGGGAGGGGATGCGGAGAAAGAGAATATCCAGATTGTCCGCATCATCCTCAGTGCTCTTGACAAGCCGGAATCTCTCATCCGGTTTGTCACGGACAGGCCCGGGCATGATTTCCGCTATGCCATGGATTTCTCAAAAATCGCAGGAGAGATCGGCTGGAAGCCGGAACATGAGTTCGAGGAGGGGATGGAGAAAACCATTCAGTGGTATCTCGGCAACAAGCCCTGGTGGGAAAGAATCCTTTCGGGGACTTACCAGCAGTACTATGAAAGGATGTACGGAAACAGATGAAAATCCTGGTCACCGGAGCGATGGGTCTCCTGGGGAAAGAAGTGGCTCAGCTGTGCAAAAGCCAGGGAGATCTTGTTGTTGCGACTGATATCGCTTCCGAGGACAACCCCCTGGACATAACGAGCCTGCCCGCGATCCGCGGCTTCCTGGCATCGTGCGGTCCCGACTGGCTTATCAATTGCGCTGCCTACACGGATGTGGACGGCTGCGAAAAGAACCGCGATATCGCATACGAGCTCAACGCCAGAGGCCCGGGGAATCTGGCAAGGGCCTGTGAGGAATACGGCTCGAAGCTCCTGCACATCAGCACCGACTATGTCTTCGACGGTGAAAACCCCAAGCCTTATGAAGAAGACGACGCACCGAACCCGGTGAGTGTATACGGGAAAAGCAAGCGTGCCGGAGAGATTTCCGTACAGGAAGGTGTTGAAAATTATATCATCGTGCGGACACAGTGGCTCTTCGGCCCTTACGGAAAGAATTTCGTGTCCACGATTCTGGGAATTGCACAACAGCAGGATACCATATCCGTGGTGAACGACCAGTGGGGTTCTCCAACCTATGCCAGGGATCTTGCCAGAGCCATTAGGACGCTCCTGGAATGCGATGCCCGGGGGATATTCCACGTGAGGAACCGGGGGAAGGCAACGTGGTTCGATCTGGCCAAACGGGCGATCGAGCTCGTCGGGCTGTCCACCCATGTAATTCCCGTAGGGACAAAGGATTTCCCCCGTCCCGCACGGAGACCTGCAAACGGCATTCTCTCGACCAGACGTTTCGCCAGAGAAACGGGCAGGCTCATGCCGGCGTGGCAGATCTCCCTGAAAAGCTACATCAAGGAGTATCTCCAGGAACAGCGGAAAAGGGGCCAGGCCTGACACTTCGCCGGCAGGCTTCGCGCACGCTGGAGGTTGAGCGGAAGCGCAGAAGAAGACACACGATGCGGGGATGTGAAAGGCAAAATCAGATAAATTCGCGGAATCATCTTTAGTTGAATGTAATATTTTGATAGACAGGAGAGTCGAGGCTTCTCACAACGAAGATTATGCGATAAAGATTAGGGCCGAAGATGAAGACATTCTCCCGTCGGCCCGGCAGGAAAAGGAGTAGATATTGAACAAAAACAAGCAGAAGAGCGCGGCGAGGGACTGGGCTGAGGCTCTCGTCGTCGCCTTTATCATCGCCATGATCATCAGGGCCTTTGTGCTCCAGGCATATCGGATACCGTCTTCTTCCATGGAGGACACCCTGCTCAAGGGCGATCATATCCTCGCCACAAAATACAACTACGGGCTGACCATACCCTTCACAACCGACAAGTTCTGGGGCGCGGGTAAGGTCCCGGCCCGCGGCGACATTGTCATCTTCACCTTTCCCGGCAACAAGTCCATGGACTTCGTCAAGCGGGTGGTCGGGCTGCCCGGAGATACCATCGAGGTAAGAGACAAGAAAGTATATGTCAACGGGGAGCCGTATAAAATCATACACGAGAAACATACCGACCCGTTCATTCTCACCCAGGGACAGGGGAAGGTCAGGGATAATTTCGGCCCGATCACCGTCGATCCGGGGCACTGCTTCGTCATGGGAGACAATAGAGATCAGAGCTATGACAGCAGGTTCTGGGGCCTGGTACCTATCGAAAACATCAAGGGGAAGGCATTCGTGATCTACTTCTCGTGGGACAGCGCACGACACTGGATCCGTTTCGGCCGGATCGGCGATCTGATCCGCTAGGAGGCCATGCATGACTGATATAGCCGTGAGCGAAAAGGAGCTTGAGGGCATCCTCCGTGATCTTGCTGGCCGGGTCATGGAAGCGATGGAATCATGGCACGATGTGGTGTTCATCGGGATACGCAGCGGCGGCTTCCTGTTGGCCGGAAACGTGGTGAGGCGCATTCAGGAAAAGATCGGCAAAGCCGTTCCCTTAGGCGCGCTCGATATCGCCCTGTACCGCGATGACGTTCATCGCAGGCCTTTCTCCCTTGAAGTCAGGAGCACGGACATCCCGTTTTCCGTGAATGACAAAAAAGTGATCCTGGTAGACGACGTTATCAGCACCGGCAGGTCTGTCCGGGCGGCCATCGACCACATCGTGGACCTGGGACGGCCCAAACGGATATATCTCATGGTGCTGTTCGACCGGGGAGGGAGAGAGCTTCCCATCCAGGCGGATTTCGTAGGCAAGCACGTCGATCTGCCCGACGAGAAGGTCATCAAGCTCGAAGCAGGCCCGGACAACGTGAGTATCAAGGATGTCGTCGTGAGCGAGGTAAAAAAATGAACTGGCCCCACAAAGATCTCATCGCGATTCAGAACCTGACTGCAGACGAGATCGGGCATGTACTGGACATGGCGTCTTCCTTCAAGGAGATCTCGAAGCGGGATATCAAGAAAGTGCCCACCTTGCGGGGAAAAACCGTAGTGCTTCTGTTCTACGAGCCGAGCACCAGGACGCGCCTTTCCTTCGAAATCGCCGCAAAGCGCCTGAGTGCCGACACTGTGGCGCTGTCGGCATCGGGGTCTTCTTTTTCCAAAGGCGAAACCATCATGGATGCGGCTTACAACGTCATGGCAATGGCGCCCGACTGCATCGTGATCCGGTATCCCTCTGCAGGCATCCCTGCGAAGATGGCGGAGCTTCTGTCCTGCTCGGTCATCAACGGGGGGGACGGCTTTCATGAGCACCCCACCCAGGCGCTGCTCGACATGTACTCTCTCAAGGAGCACTTCGGGCGGATCGAAGGACTGACCGTAGCCATTGTGGGAGACATCATGCACTCACGCGTGGCGAGGTCCAATGTGTACGGCCTGGTGAAAATGGGGGCCCGCGTGGTGCTCGTCGCCCCGAAAACTCTGCTTCCACCGGGCGTGGAGTTGTGGGGGGCCAGCGTGACAAACGAGCTCGATCCGGTCATACCCGAGGCGGATGCGGTCATGATGCTCCGCGTGCAGAACGAGCGGCTCAACGAGCGATTTTTCTCCGGCGCCCGGGAATATTCGATCTTCTACGGACTGAACAGGAAGCGGGTCGAAATGATGAAGGACGGAGCGGTGATCATGCATCCCGGGCCCATGAACAGAGGCGTTGAGATCACGCATGACGCGGCAGACAGTGCCCGGTCCATTATTCTCGACCAGGTGGAAAACGGGGTGGCCGTCCGAATGACTCTCTTGTATCTGTCCATGGGAGGTACCGCCAATGTGGATTAAAGGGGGCACAATCATCGACCCTGCCAACGGAATCGAGCAGGTGGGGGATATCCATATCAGAGAAGGTCTTATTGCTGGCGTTTATCTGACAGGATGTGCGGAGACGGATGACGAGGTCATCGATGCATCCGGGCTGTGGGTGCTTCCCGGCCTCATCGACATGCACGTCCATTTGCGGGAGCCGGGCTATGAATACAAGGAGGATATCGCCTCAGGCAGCCGTGCCGCAGCTTCCGGGGGAGTGACCACTGTCGTGTGCATGCCGAACACCGACCCGGTGAACGACAATCCCTCCGTGACCCGGTACATCGTCGAAAAGGCCAGACACACGGCGGTGATCCGCGTGCTTCCTGCAGGGGCCATCACCAGAGGGCTGAAAGGCGCCGACTTGTCCGAGATGGGGCTCATGAAGGCCGCAGGCATCGTAGCGGTGACCGATGACGGCAAGAGCGTGGAAGACTCCTCGGTGATGAGAAGGGCCATGGAGTACGCCGCAACCTTCGGGCTGCCTGTGATCTCTCACTGTCAGGACAGGAGCTTGAGCGCATCGGGGGTGATGAACGAGGGGGATCTGTCTTCCCGTCTGGGCCTGGGGGGCATACCCGGCATAGCAGAAGATATCGTCATCTCCCGGGATGTACTCCTGGCACAATATACCGGGATTCCCATCCATATCACCCATGTGTCTACAGCGTCGGGCCTCGACATTATCCGGCAGGCAAAACAAGCCGGCGTAAGGGTGAGCTGCGATGTGACGCCCCATCATCTCCTCCTTACAGAAGACCGCGTGCGCGGCTACGACACCAACGCCAAGATGTATCCTCCCCTCCGCAGCAGGGAGGACATGCTCGCACTCGTCGAGGGCATCAGGAGCGGAGTCGTCGACTGTATCGCCACTGACCACGCACCGCACGCAAAGGATGAAAAGGACTTGGACTTCGATCTGGCTCCGTTCGGGGTCATCGGCCTTCAGACGCTCCTTCCGGGCGTCTTTCGGCTGCACAGAGAATACGGCATCGATTTCAGCCGGCTCCTTGCGTGCGTGACCTGCAACCCGGCCCGCATCCTGGGCATCGAAGGCGGGACACTCTCTCCCGGGGCAAGAGGCGATGTGACGCTCTTCGACCCGGAGGCGCTGTGGACGCTCACCCCTGAAAGCGTGCTTTCGAAGTCCACGAATTCCCCGTTTCTCGGCCAGGAGTTCGCCGGTAAGGTCATCCAGACGATCGTTGCGGGACGGAGCGTCTACCGGATCTAGGGAAGCAGACCGTCTTCTCTCGCCATGTCCGCCACATACCTCCCGATCGACAGGCACGATGTAAGACCGGGAGACTCGATTCCGATGAGGTTGATCATCCCTGGAAGTCCCCGCCCGGCCTCATGAGCGATAATGAAATCCCGTTCCGGCCCGCCCGGTTTCCGGATTTTCGGACGGATTCCGGCAGTGTCCGGTGAGAGGTCTTCCAGCCTCAGGAAGGGGAGCATGCGGCTGGCGCTCTCGTAGAATGCTCTTGCATGAGAAGGATCGACATCGTAAGAGATGGTCTCCGTGGGCAAGGCGTTGGGTCCGAGTCGCAGGGATCCGGAGAGATCTTTGGTGGCATGCACGCCCAGCCCCATGAGGTTCTTTTCCGGCATAGGATAGACGAGGCCGCGGACCAGCCCCTGTTTTGCAGGATTGACCCGGAAGTACTCCCCTTTCACCGGATAGATGCGATAGCCCTCTTCCAAGACGCTGATCCCGGCCAGTGAAGCGATCGTGTCGGAGCCTAAGCCTGCGGCATTGATCACGACCCGGGAGAGGAAGGAGTAGGGTCTTCCGCCGGGCCCGCAGACCGTGCAGACAAAGCCGGAGTGAGTCTTTTCCAGAGCCGTGACCGTTGTGCGGTAGAGAATTGTCGTCCCCTGCTCGAGGCACTGTGCTTCCATCCTTCTGATGAGCAGATGGGAATCGATGATGCCTGTATGTGGAGAATAAAGAGCGCACCGACCGCTGACATTCGGCTCTTTTTTCTTGAGCTCGGCTCGGTCCAGGATCTTCAGATCGCGGACCCCGTTTTCCAGCCCTTTCAGGTAGAGCTGCTCGATAGCCTGCTCTTCCTCCCGCTCTGTGGCGACGATTACCTTGCCTGCTTCACGCATCGGTATCCCTGCGGTCGCGCAGTACTCTCCCAGCATGGCCGAGCCCTGGACACAGAGGCGTGCCTTCAGAGAGCCGCTCGCGTAGTAGATGCCGGCATGGATGACCTCGCTGCTGCGCGAGCTGACGCCTCTGCCCGGAGCGGATTCCTTTTCCAGAATCACAGTCTGCCCTGGACAGAAGCCGAATTCACGGGCGATGGCAAGCCCCACCACCCCTGCCCCGATAATCGCCACGTCCACCTCGACCATGACCGTTCTATACCATCAAAGGGGTACCGGGAAAACCGCGAGCTCTTATAATCCAAACTTAGAGACATTACTCGCGAGAACTCTGAACGGTCATGATGCGTGGAGGTTTCTAGAATACACACGGTGAGGCATATAAACAATCGGCATGCTGGCACGTCCATGGCCTCCAGCCCTGGAAGGGGAGGAAGTGCCTTGATATCCTTGCCTGAAATAGGCCAGTCATGCTATAGGCAAGACAGTTCCCGGAATTCTCAATTCATTACTAAAACACTTGGAGGATACCATGGATATCAGAGACAAGGTTCCCGTAATCAGAGTCGCTATCAGAGGGGCAAACGGAAGGATGGGTCTCCAGGCGATCTATGCTTCCATGGAAAACAATGAAGATATACTCATCCGGGCCAAGCGCAAAGAGCTGAAGGATGACGATGTCTGGATCGATGTCGTGTACGGGGCTTTTACCGCGGATATCCCTACCGTTCAGCAGCTCCTGGCAGGGGTATTGCGCTCTGAAAAAACCAAGATACTCGAAGGGTATGACAAGAACGGCAGCCCGATCTACCGCCTCAAGTCGGACGGCAAGCATGAACTGAGGACAAAGTACGTAGAGCAGACACTGGCCGAAGAGCCGCAGCGCAATCATGTCATCCCGTTCGACAGGCAGGAGATTGTAGATACCCCTGAAGGGCTTCCCGCCATCAAGGTATACTCCAAGGACAAGCAGGACGTGCTCTCCGTTATACGCCACGCCAATGTCCGGCTCGGTGAGCTTTCTGCGGAGGCCATCATCGACCGGGTAATCGACACCGCGAACGATCTCGGTGCAAACGTACTGCTCTCGTGCGTGGGGGATACGGCGAAGAAGGCCGATCGGATGATGAAGTGGATGGACAGGATCCACGAGAAGAAATATGCCATCGGATTCCTCGAGTCAGCGCCGGCCAAGGGATGGGAGAGCAGGATGCTCTCGAGGCAGGATGAGATCAGCGTCCTGTGCTCCCGGAATTTCAGCCCCACGGGGACGCTCTTCAGAACGGGACTGGCCCTCAAAGAGCCCCTGTTCAAGTATAACCCCTATGAGCTGGGCAAGGCGGCGAACAAGTTCAAGGGAGTGTTCCGAAAAATCCTCGAGCAGATCATTCAGACAGATACCTTCCGGGGATATGCCAAATTTCTCAAGAAGAAACCCACCACCATCCGGGAAATAGACGGTGAAGAGACCCTGATCAACTTCCCGCCTGATTTCCTGACCGTCACTTCGCCTGAATACATCACCTTCAGCTTCTATGAAGACAATGAATACGGATTCATCTGCGCCGCCCTCATTCCCAACCTCAAGGCACTGGGCATGGTCTACCGCGACCGCGAAGCGGTGGAAAAGCACCGCAGCAACGGTCTGAAGTACGAAGCCATCACGAATGTTCCCGGCGTGTTCGGCACCCAGTGGTTCATCCAGGCCCCTGGAGAAATCATCAAGCGAGGCGGAGCACTTTCCACGAGCTCCTGCACAACGAACGGCAACGTAGTGGCGGATCTCCTCATGTTCCTTGCCCTGCACAGCTACTACGACTTCTTCTATGACGCCATGCAGGGGTACTACACTTGTACGGACAAGACGGAGTGCCGCAAGCTGGAAGAAAAAATTGACAAGAAATTTGCAGGATTCAAGGGATATCTCGACAAGCTCCTTTCCCGCAGGGCGGCCATGGTCAAGACGGTTTTCGGCTTCTACTACGACAAGATATCCTTTATGAATACCGATATGCAGCACGGGCTTACCCGGTCCGAATCCCCGGACGTGATCGACTACCTCCGCGAGACATCGTCCGGCTCCCAGACAGAGGTGCCCAAGATCCTGTCGCTGCCAGACCGGGAGCTGGCGTATCTCAAAGGACTGAAAAAGGTCGTCGAGGAGCAGATTTCCCGCGAGAAGGACGCCGAAGAGAAAGAGCGGCTGAATACAGAGCTCGACAAGATCGCGAAAAGCATTAAGACGATCCAGGAAAACATCAAAATCGTAAATATCCTGGAGGAAGTGGGAGCCAAATAAGAGCTTGACACTCTGTTTTCGTTTGGATTATGACCTCACAGCAGAGGGCCCATAGCTCAATTGGTAGAGCCACCGGCTCATAACCGGTAGGTCCCT
>ERZ795050.848-NODE-848-length-44516-cov-10.342975_pt1 | contig 44516 bp, 44 predicted proteins | sample MGYA00375134_ERZ795050 | MGnify/ENA primary metagenome ERZ795050 (study PRJEB30179, sample SAMN05720221) | activated sludge metagenome | isolation source: Anaerobic digester | place: Japan | collected 2015-05-26 ... | reverse complement strand
GACGACATCGAGAGGGCATCGCTGAAGGCAAAGGAGCTCACCTCCCAGCTCATGACTTTCTCCAAAGGGGGAATGCTGCAGAGAAAACCCGTCATGGTGGATCAGATTCTACGCGACACCGTGCATTTTACACTCGAGCACTCGGATATCACGGCGCGGTTTCATATCGCCGAGGATCTCTGGAGGGCCGACGCGGATGAAGTCCAGCTGGGACAGGTCATCAGAAACATCGTTCTGAATGCAAAGGAGGCCATGCCGCATGGCGGAGCCATCGTGGTGGAAGCCCGGAACTGCAGCGGAGAAAATGAAAAGTGCCTTCCGATTCCCGGCGGCAATTACGTGGAGATATCCATACGTGACACCGGAAGCGGAATCGACGAGAGCATACTGGGCAATATCTTCGATCCGTTTTTCACCACCAAACAAAAGTGCAGCGGCCTCGGGCTCACGACATCGTATTCCATAATGAAAAAGCACGGAGGCCATATCTGCGCATCCTCTTTCCCCGGAAATGGCGCTACGCTCACCCTGTACCTGCCCGCCGCGATCCATACGGGTCAGGAGGAGGAACAGCCCCGGGAGTTCCAGGAGGCATGCACGGGCAGCGGACGCATCCTGTTCATGGATGACGAGGCCTTTATCCGCGACCTCGCCATGGGCATTCTCTCACACCTCGGCTATGAACTGACATTCGCACGGGAGGGGAGTGAGGCCATCGAAGCATACCGGATGGCTCTGGAGCAGGGAAAGCGCTTCGATGCGGTCATCCTAGACCTGACCGTGGCGGAGGGAATGGGGGGCAAGGAATGCATCCGGGAGCTCAGAAAAATCGATCCCGACGTCCGGGCGATCGTCTCCAGCGGCTACACCAGCGACCCCATCATGACCGATCCCCAGAGGTTCGGATTCTCCGCTTTCATTGCAAAACCCTATAATATCCAGACACTGAGCACTATCCTGAAAAAGACCATAGGGGAAAGATGATTCATGGCGAACATCCCGGACAGCGGACAGTACATCGGCTCTCTCATCGGCCAGGCACTGGGCGATGCGATCGGCTTTCCGGTCGAGGGGCAGACCCGCGATGTCTGCTCCGATTACGTCCGCGAGCTGATCGAAGAAGGCCCGGGGCTCGAGGCGAGACCGGGGTTCGTATCCGGCCAGTACAGCGATGATACGCAGCTCGCCAGAGAGCTCATCCTCAGCTTCAACTCCCGCAAGAGGTTCGACCCTGTGGATTATGCTGCCCGAATCGCCGATATCTTTTCCCGCGGCAGGGTCGTGGGAGGGGGATTGTCCACACTCGAAGCCGCAACCCGGCTCGCCCGGGGAGTTCCCTGGGACCAGGCGGGTACGCCGAGCCCGTCGGCCGGCAACGGAAGCGCCATGCGCGCCGGACCGATCGGGCTGATGTATTTCGATGATATGAAATCACTGGTCAACGCAGCGCATGACCAGAGCATCATCACTCACAAAGACCTCCGGTGTTCCGCAGGGTCTGTCGCCGTCGCCGGAGCCGTGGCACTGGCCCTGGAGCAGAAGGAAATCGATCATGTGAACTTTCTGACCGAGATCGCCAAGCTCTGCGCCCTCGTCGACCCGGCCGCACAGGCTGTTTTCACTTCGCTCATAGACTGGGTTGCGCTCGAACCGGAAGAAGCCTTGAAATCCATTGTCCTTGCAGGATATGCCATGGGGTCGATCGAGAGCTGGCAGGGCCTTACCCCCTTCGTGACAGGAAGCGTGTTGTGGAGCCTCTACTCGTTCCTCCACTCGCCGCGGAGTTACCTCGACACCCTCGCGACCGCCATCGGAGTGGGAGGCGATGTGGACACCACGGCTGCCATGGCGGGGGCCATCAGCGGCGCCTATCTCGGGATCGACGGCATTCCGCAGGACCTGGCCGTACATCTCACGGACCAGGGCGAGTGGGGTTATGAAGATCTCATCCAGCTCGCCATCACCCTGTATGAGATAAAGGTGCAGCTGGGCATCTCCGGGCCCTATCCCTGAGCCGGTCCTTCCCCGGCGGTAGCGGACCCGCCCCTTGTTCGGGAGCCCCTGCGCCTGTGAATGAGACTGGCGATGAACCCGCCGAAACCGATCACCGAAGCTGTGGTCATCACCAGCCATCCCACATACGGCACAAACCCCGCCGCCCAGAGGGCTATGCTGCCCACAATAGTTTCGAATACCATGGGCGCGCCCGGCTTCTTCACGGCCGCGAAGATCTTTTCGCCGATGAGCCTGACCACGGCCACATACCCGAGAAAGAATGCGATGGCCACCACGAGGAGCTCGAGCGGGATGAGAATGATGCCCACAAGAGAGATGATGAGGACAAGCGCGACCGGAAAGATCAGGAGAACGCCGATGACTCCCCAGAGCAGAGATTTTCCCGCGCTGTTTCTGATCACGGACGAGATGTAATCCACCCGATCCGGTATGAGCGCAACGATGATCAGAGCAAGGGCGAGAAACCCCAGGAAGGGGAAAAGACCTGTCATGAAGGGCATATCGTCGCCCTCGTCCCAGCGTGAAGGCGCGAAGTCCCTGAAATAGGATGTTATCCGCGCGGTGTCGATGGTGCTGATACTGCCCGACACATGGGCGCCTTCCTGCTTCACCACCATGCCGCCGACAGCGGTGACGTTGCCGCCCACCTTGGCGCGGGGGCCGAGGTATATCGACCCGCCCACGGATACGACCGAATCTCTCACCCAGCCGTACACCCGGACGTCCCCGCCGATCGAGACTGCGGATTCCACTTGCTCTCCGGCCTCGACAACCACGTTATCGCCGATGTGTATCCGGTTGTCCGCCTGAGCGAATCCCGTAGCGCAGATCGACAGGAGCAGAAATACGAGCGCCGCTGTGCGGTATAGTCTTTTCACGTTCCCCCCGGATGTGCCTTCCAATAACATAATACCATACCTCTCAGCCTTTTCACAGGCCGGAGAGCCGACGATTCCGGGGTTCATGAGGTGAAGTTCCTCATCCGGTGAACGTACGATACTGCCACCACCAGGAGATAGACGGCACCGGCGAGCAGGATGATGGTCGCCCCTGCGGGGATTCCGGGGACATAGCTCACGGCAATGCCGCCGAGAGTGAAAAATGCGGAAAAGAGCACGGCCAGGCCCATCATCTGCCAGAGGCTGCGGGAGAAATAGCTTGCCGTGGCAGCGGGCAGCGTGAGCAGCGCTATGACCATGATGATCCCCACTACGCTTACCAGGAGCACGACGGTGAGCGCGATCAGACAGAGAAGGAGAAGGTAATACGCCTGCACCTTGAGCCCGCGGAGCAGCGCGAACTCCTCGTCGAAGCACACGGCGAGAAACTGGTGATAGAAGAACAGGCCTGTCAGGAGTATCAGGAGATCGAGCCCAGCCATGAGCCAGAGGTCCTCCCGGGAGACCATGAGAATGTTGCCGAAGAGGTAGCTCATGAGGTTTTCATTGTATCCCGGAGTCTTGAATATGAAAAGAATGCCCACCGCCATCCCGACGGCCCACACGGCGCCGATGACGGTATCCTCCCGCTGCCCGGCCTTCAGGCTCACCAACCCGATCACCAGGGCGGATATCAGGGCTGCCGCAGCCGCTCCCAGAAGCGGATGCATCCACTCGACGCCGTACACCACCTCCGCGTACCGCGCCGCTCCCATGCCTCCGAGCACGCTGTGAGCGATTGCGCCCGCTATGTAGGTTATCCTCCGGGCCACCACAAAGCTGCCGACGATCCCTGAGGCGATGCTGACGAGGACTCCTGCCGCCAGAGCATACTGAAGAAAGGAGAATCGGGCCACATCGCCGATGAATTCAATCATGGGAATCTCCTGTCGTCATGCGGGCATCATGGCGTATCATGTGAACATGTGAACCGTAGACGGCGTTTATCGTCTCGCCCGTTATATCGCTGGTGGGATGAGTGATCAGCCTGCGGTTCACGCAAGCGACGTTCTTCACGTAATGAGACACGAAGCCGAGATCGTGGGTGACGAGCACGATGGTGAGCCTCTCGTTGAGCTGGTGGAGCAGATCGTAGAGCTCGGTTTCCAGTGCGGCGTCGACGTTCGCGGTCGGCTCGTCCAGCAAGAGCAGCTCGGGGTCCGACACCAGGGCCCTGGCGATCAGGACCCGCTGAAACTGGCCGCCCGAAAGCCGGGAGAACGGGCGGTTTCTCAGCGGGGCGAGCTCCACCTTCTCAAGCGCTTCCTCCGCGAGGAGCCGGTCGGACCTCCGATACGACCCGAATCGCATCCCCGGACCAAGGCGCCCCATGAGCACAACATCCAGCACGCTCACGGGAAAGAGAGGGTCCAGCGAAACATGCTGGGGCATATACCCTATCCTGTGCCGGACATCCTCAGGGGACTTTCCGAACACCCGGACCCTGCCTTTCGTCGGCCGAATGAGCCCCAGGATGAGTTTCAGGATCGTGGTCTTGCCTCCGCCGTTGGGCCCGACGATGGAGAGGAAATCCCGCTCGTGCACCGTCATGCTCACGTCTTCGAGCACCGCCCCATCATGGGGAAACATGATATTCTCGAGTTCGATCACGGGCCTCAAATCATGGCTACCTTGCATTATCGACCGCCTCCTTGCCGCTGTCGGTGGCCGACCCCGGAACCGGATGGGCGAGGCGCACTTTTTCAGCCAGCGTTTTCAGCTCGAGAAGATAATCCCGGGGCAGCGGGTTTACAGGCACGACCACCCCTCCTATAGAGTCGGCGATAGCGCGTGCGGCCTTTTTCGAAAACTGGGGCTGGACAAAGACCGCCCTCACCCCTTCCTTGCGCGCGCTCTCGATGAGCCCGGCCAGCTGTCTGGCGCTCGGCTCCTTGCCCTCGATCTCGAAAGCCTCCTGCTTGAGCCCGTACGACTCGCAGAAATAGCCGAAGGCCGGGTGAAACACGTAGATCTTCCTCTCTTTCAGCGGCTCCAGGATTCGGGCGATCTCGGCATCGATATCATCCAGGTCTTTCAGGAGCGCTGAAAGGTTTCGCTCGAAGATTCCGGCTCGTGCAGGGTCCACTGTCTTGAGGAAGGAGGCGATGTTTTCAGACATGACCTTTGCCCGTTTGGGATCGAGCCAGGTGTGGGGATCGGGCGCCTGTGAACCGCGGCTGTTGCCGTGATGAGATTCATGAGCTGTTCCGCCGTGGTCCGGGGTGAAATAGAGCGGCTTCACCCCGACAAGGGTGTCCGCAATCCTCAGATTCGGGAAAAGGCTATTTATCCGTGGCAACAAAGCCGCCTCGAACGGAACGCCGATCGTGAAATACACATCCGAGCGCGCCAGAGCGGACATCTGCGCGGGCGTGGGCTCGTAGGTATGGGGGTCCTGCCCGGCATCAACCAGGACACGGACGTCCGCGGAATCCCCGCAGATCCTTTCCACGAGGTATGCCTGCGGCTCGATGCTCACGAATGCCCGGATCGTCCCTCTCTCATGCGACGATGCATACAGAGGCAATGTCCCCGGGACACCGATCGCCAGTGCGGCAAGACACAACAGAACGCCCCTCTTCACGGCAACGTCCTCCTTTCAGGCTCGTGTGCGTCACTTTCCGCGGCATTCCGCACTGAGGCAGACCAGATGGCGCTCGAGACAGTCCTTGCATGTCTCGACGGCATGAGCCTCGGAGAAATCATCCCAGTGCTGCTTCTGATTCGGGGTGAGGATACCGGTGCCGCTGCACAGAGGGCAGACGCTACCCAACGCAGCGAGAATGGCGGAGCGGATGAACTCCGACCTGTTGGGCATATCCTGGATTATTCTGAACAGGCCTTCATCTACTTTGAAGGTGACGGTTTCCTGTTTCTTCATTGCAGAGCCTCCCTTACCACACAAGTATTATTAAGTAATACCTGTGTGTGATGTATCGACCCCGCTTGTCAAGGAAATTCTCTGTGATACCCTCTCCCTGCAGGGGCACGGGCGAGAATGGAGTGAAGATTCCTGCTCCGCGGCCCTTTTTCTGTGGAAGAACCGCGGAGCAAGGAGGGTTATCTGGGAACGTTCTTCAGGACCTTGTAATAATCCGAGTCGGTTCCAATAATGATCGTGGAATTTTCGAACGCGGACTGCTTGTAGGTTTCCAGCGTCTTGTAGAAGGCGTAGAAATCGGGGTCCTGGTTGTACGCACGGCCGTAGATCTTCGCTGCTTCGGCGTCCGCCTTTCCCTTGATTTCTTCGGCTGTCTTGAATGCCTCGGAGGTGATCGCCTTGAGCTCTTTCTCCATCTGGCCGATGATCTCGGCCTTTTTCCCCTCGCCTTCCGACCTGAACTGGGCCGCCTTGCGCTTCCGCTCGGAGATCATCCGCTCATAGACCTTCTCGCGGACCTTCTCCACATAGTTCAGCCGCTTCAGCCGCACGTCCACAAGCTCGATGCCGAACTCGGGCATAACCTTGGACGCCTCGGAGAGGATCGCCCGGGTGATCTTCTCGCGGCCCAGGACGATCTTGTGCGCGGTCTCCGTGTCGGTCAGGGCCGAGCTCGCGTCGCTCTCCTCGCCGCCTGTCGCCTCGATGAGATCCGTGGACCGGACGAGCTCAGCGAGAGGATTCGCCGATACATGGTCCTTGACCACCGAGTCCAGAATGTCGTCCAGCTTGGCATACGCCTGGTCATAGGTTCCCAGCGACTGGAGAAACTTCAGGGGATCCACGATCCTCCATCGGGCCGTTGCATCCACCCAGATGAAGCGCTTGTCGCGAGTCGGGACCTCCTTGGGATCGCCGTCCCACCTGAGTATCCGCTTCTCGTACCGGGTGAGCTTCTGAATGAACGGGATCTTGAAATGCAGCCCTGCGTCTTTCACGGAGCGAACGGGCTTGCCGAACTGGGTGATGACGACCTGCTCATACTCGCCCACGGTAAAGAACACCCCGGATATGCCGAGCACCGCGACAACGGCCGCGGCCATCAAGAGAGTCTGCAGCGCCTTCATTGTTCACCTCCGCTCCTGGAGCCCATCTTGTCGAGATCGAGCATGGGCAGGATGGTTTTCTGCTTGCTGTCGATGACATAGACATCCTTGGCCTTGGGAATGACCTCCTGGTAAGTCTCCAGGTACAGGCGTTTTTTGGTGACCTCCTTTGCGCTGCGGTATTCTGCGAGCACGTCGCTGAAACGGGAGGTCTCGCCCCTTGCCCTGTTCACGCGCTCGAGGGCATAGCCCCGCGCGGAATTGATGAGCCTTTCGGCCTCTCCTCTGGCCTTGGGTATCTCGCGGTTATAGGTTTCCTGGGCCTCATTGATGAGCCGCTCCTTTTCCTGCTGAGCCTCGTTCACCTCGTTGAAGGCGTTCTTCACCGCATCCGGCGGGACCACGTTCTGAAGGCGCACACCCACGATCCGTATCCCGCTGTCGTACCCGTCCAGGATCTCCTGGAGATCGTCCTGGAAAATCCGGTTCACCTCTTCGCGGTTCTGGAGAACATAATCGAAGCTTCGGTCTCCGACGATCTGCCGGGCCACGGTCTCGCTGATGTCGCGGATGGTCTGGACCGGATCATGGATGGAGAAGAGAAATTTCCTCGGGTCCTGTCTCCGGTACTGGACAATCCACTCCATATCGATCACATTCAGGTCCCCGGTGAGGATCATCGACTCCTTGGCCGTTTCCGGGTCCTTCTGGAACTTCGCTCTGACACCGGGGTTCGCGCTTCTGAAACCGAATGCCTCGGTCTCCACCTTTTCGGTGTGCACATCGATCACCCTGTCCACCCCGAACGGGATCTTGAAATGCAGCCCCGGAGAAACCACGCCGGCGAACTTCCCGAACCTCAGGACGACGCCCCGGTGCCCCGTCTGGACGGTATAGGCCGCAGTCAACGCCCCGATGCCTGCGATGATGAGAATGATCACCAGAGTCCAGAGGCCCTTTCCTTTGTTCTTGAAGGATTCGAACTGGGATTTCGCCTGCCTGATGACCTCTTCGATGTCCTTCTCGCTCCCCTGATAGCCTCCCTGGTTACGCGGGTCCCACGACATAAAACACTCCTTTCTCAGCTGATGTCAGCCTTCATCTTACCAGATAGGTACCTGCCTTCAAACCGATGTGTCAACAAGAACCGGTTTTTGCTTCTGTCATGAAACCGCAGAGGTCTATGCATCGATAGCGATTATCATGTATGATGAGAAAAAATCATGTACACCATGGAGAGAATAGGACCGCAAATGGAGACGAACAGGGCGCGATCCCGCTATCTGCAGACCGTCGGCTCCAGGTTTCTTGACCTCGGATCGTTCAGGATTCACTACCTCGAAAGCGGAGCCGGCCCCAAGACCATCATTCTTGTCCACGGGGGCGGGATGTGGCTGTACTCATTCAGGCACAACATCCCCTCGCTCTCCCGCCGCAGCCGCGTCATCGCTCTCGACATGCCGGGATATGGATACACCCTGCCCCGAGACGGTGTGCGTCACAGGGGCCTCGAAACCACTTCGGAGGTCCTCCTGGAGTTCATGGACAGGCTCGATCTCGAACGGGCATCCTTCCTCGGTCACTCATGGGGAGGCGGATGGGTGCTTCACTTTGCGCATCTCCATCCCGGACGGGTGGAAAAAATAGTTCTGATCGACTCCAGCGGCCTCAATGTCAGAGACATCCTCGAATGGGAGCTCCTGAAATACCCTGTGATCGGCGGACTGCTCCTGAGATCTGTCACGATGCGGGCTGTGAGGAAGCGGCTCATGCGCTCATTCTTTCACCAGGAGAGGGTGACCGAAGATATGGCGCTCGAGGTGTACCGGCCGCTCACGTTCAGGCACAACCGCAGGCTCCAGCTCCAGCTCGCCCGGAGCCAGGACTGGTCGGTTACAGAGCAGGCTCTTCCCGGGCTCGAGCATCCCGCGCTCATCATCTGGGGCGAGAACGACCGGTATCTCGATGCTGGGCTGCTCAGACGCTTCGAAGCTCTTCTGAAAAACTCGAGATCTTTTGTCTTCAGAACATGCGGGCACTCGGCCCATGAGGAGTATCCTACAGAGACCAATACCCTCGTAGCGGCCTTTCTCGACCGCAACGGGCCCTGATTTCACGGCTGATTACTGTTTCCGTCTCCCGAGCTTTACCGTAGTCCGGGCGCGGCTCGAGAATCCAAAGGCAGCGTGCCGGCATCTTTTCTTCTGTGAAGATAATGTTTTTTCCGATATCCTGGAGCATAATAGTATCAGTACGGGTAGCGTAACTACAGACAAGGAGCCTGAGAAGAAGACATGTTCTTCCCCATAGGAGACACCCCGAATCCCAAGAACTTCACCCCATGGATGACGTGGACCCTCATGGCGGCGAATATCCTGATCTATATCCTGATCACCGTTCCGCTGTCTTTCCAGGGCATCGACAGGGCCGATCCCCTTTTGCAGGAATATCTCCGAGCCATAGTGCCCCATCTTCCATCCGGGATTTCTCTCCGGCAGGTTCTCGATCAGATCAGTGCCTATGATCTGTTCACCTTTGTCCACGGATACAAGCCCGGGGCCCCGGAGCTGAGCGACCTCTTCTTCAGCATGTTTCTCCACGGCGGGCTCCTGCATCTTGCGGGGAACATGCTGTTTCTGTGGATATACGGCGACAACGTCGAGCACGTCCTGGGCAGGATCTGGTTTCTTGTTTCCTACCTTGCGACCGGCGCCGTTGCCACCTGGTTCTTCTCCTTTTTCGCAGGATCGTCAATGATACCGCTCGTCGGTGCTTCCGGGGCAATCTCCGGGGTGCTCGGGGTGTATTTTCTGCTCTTCCCCCGCAACAGGATCAAGGTGTTCGTCGCACTCATCCCTTTTTACGTCGATGTCTTCCTGCTGCCCGCCCGGCTGGTCCTGGGCTTCTTCATCATCATCGACAATCTGCTGCCCCTGCTCATCGGCCCACAGTCGTCGGTCGCCTACGGCGCCCATATCGGCGGCTTTCTGGGAGGGATCGCCATCGCTCTGGCCGGCGAGAGATTCTCCTGGCACTGGCCGTGGCAGGACAGGGCGCTGCGGCCGGAAAAGGACGGATTACAGCGTGAAGCGCGGCCGCGGTTTACCGGGGAGTCCAATCTGTCGGCCATCAGATCGGCCATGACGAGAAATCATCTGTCGGACGCGATCGAGATCCTCGCACAAATGGACAGATCGGAGGTCGCCGGTCTGACACCGGACGAATGCGTTGTTCTCTCCCGATGGCTCGACGATACAGGCCATCCGGTTGCCGCCTCGCGCATCCTGAAGCAGTGCGTGTCGACCCACAGAAACTCGGACCGGCTCGCCGACGCCTATCTCTCACTCGGACTCATGCGGCTCAGACAGGGCCAGCCCACAGCAGCCTATCAGTATCTCCTCGCCGCACTCGAGCTGAATCCTTCTCCCGAAACCAGCAGGCAGGCGCATGAGGCCCTGAGCCGGATCAACATCTACCGCAGCGGCAGAGGATGATGTCATGCCGCTGGCCGGCTCTGCGGGCTCCTGAAAAAGTGCTCTTTTCGCCGCCATCGTGACTTCTCAGCCACACACCGGTCAACCTTTTGATTTTACTCTTATATATTCGAAGCCTTCCTGGCGGCCATCACCGAGCTTTCTTTGGCTCATGACGGCGAAGGCGGGTTACAAAATCGTTTCCCGGCAAGAAAGAGAGATTACGAGAAGGAAACCCATTTCATCATCAGGTGATGCATCTTCAAAACAGACGGACGGCCGGTACTGAGAATAATCAGCAGGTTACCGGCTGGCCTGCATCTTGCAGAGCGATGCGCATGAGCATATTTCAGGACATACAGTACATAGTAACGAATGTCCCCCACGTCACGGCATTCATCTTTTTCCTCGTTATCTCTGTATACCTCTGCCTGCACCGTGCCTGAATATGATTTGATGTCAGTGGGGCTGACAAGAGACACGCTCAATCCGGAGAGCGACTCCAGATGCTTGCCATAACGTTTTTGCTGTCCGGTTGATATACATTCAGCAACACCTTGGGAGGGGCATAATGCTTATGAGAAAAGACAAACTGAAGGCGGATGATATTGTAGGAATGCTCGGCAACGGCACTACCTTCGAAGGTGTGCTGAAGTTCTCGGGAACAGTAAGAATAGACGGAGTCTTCACCGGCGAGGTGGATGCCGACGGCGTGGTTATCATCGGCGATACGGCCAAGGTCAATGCGCAGATCCACGCAGACACCATCATCATCCACGGAGAGATGCACGGAGAAGTCCACGCGGACAAGAGCCTGCAGCTCAAGGCGGGCGGAAAGCTGTTCGGCAATGTCAAGACCTCTTCACTGGTCATCGAGAACGGCGTCATCTTCGACGGGCACTGTCAGATGGTCCGCGAGGAGCGCAGGCCTCTGAGCGCAGTGGAGCCGCTTCCCCAGGTATCCGGCAACTCATAGCGCAAAAATACTTCCGGCATTTCCCAGGTCTTCGATGCGGCATCTCTTCAGCGTATGATGCCGCTCAATGAAATGTGCGGGCACCCGCTCTGCTCCAGCTCGACAAACGATCCGAAGTTCCTCGCCTCCTGTCGCATGCCTTCGTCCCATGCTACATGAACGTCAGATCTTATGCCTTCGGCTGCCGCACTGACCTGCCAGAACCGGTAGTATTGACCAGGGCCGTACTCGATTGGGTTCTCCGGGTCCTGATGCCAGCCGCTTTCCAGGTCAGAAGAGTCGCAGGGAAGTCCCTTGAGCCGCACCAGCGTGGTATGCCCGAGAACCGAAGCAGCAGTGAGGGCCTCGGAGTAGCGGCCGGACTGGGCGGTCACAACCGATATCCGAGCCGTTGCAACGAAGACCAGCATGATCACAACGAGTGTGATCATGACCTCCAAGAGACTGAACCCCCTGTTCATTTCACCACCCTCCATTCCCCCCGATACCCCCAGATTCTGACCACGCCGGATGCGGGCATCACCCTGAGAGCTACCGACCGGTCTTCAGCTTTCAGATACAGGCTCCCGGAGTTGCAGCATCCCATTGGAGAAAAACTGACGCGGTTGTTGGCGAAGCTGATGCCGTCTACGGGAATCGACGTGTCGTTCGGCCCTCTGTGTGCGGTGCAGCCGAAAGATATTTTTCCTTCCAGCCTTTCGGGGCCGATGCGCTGCTCTGCGGGATCCAAGAGAGAATCGCCGTCTGCATCGCCATAGCAGATCCAGGTTCGTTCACCAGGATCGAACTCCACCCTCCACGGATACCCGTGTTCCATTGCCAGGCACCGTGCACGATGAAAGAGGGATTCGATCCGGTCGGCCTGCTGATTCAGTGTCTTTCCGGATGAGAACGCGCTGATATCCGGCAGGGCCATGGCCGCCATGATGGACACGATGACCAGGACCACCAGCAGCTCGATCAGGGTTACACCCGCGTCATGCGCGCCATCCTGCTCGTGATGAGGTCCGACCTGTTCAGATCCATGAGTATTGCATTTGCCATGCATATTCCCCAGAGAACCTCCCCCTCCATATCAAGCCATCCATACTGCATGCTATTGCACGTAAATACATTATTACCCTGTTTCATATATCGCTTTGCCGAAACATACCAGGGAACCCGGACCTCATCCGCATACTTGAACCACGGTCTGGTGGAGTTGTCCGTAAACGGATCGATGACGTCGAAGCCGATGAGATAATCCTTGAGATAGGGTATCACCTGCTTGAGCCTCTTGTAAATCATACCCATGGCCCAGGAGAGCAGCTCCGTCCGGGAGGTAAGCACATTGTCCGCCGGAACTTTGGTCGTCACCGTGACGATGCCCTTGTCCCCTTTACGATCGACCAGCAGCACCATGGGATATCTCATGTCCTGCGGCGGGGACACCACGAGCATGTCTCCCATGCCCACCGGTATGACCTCCCGGTCTACCACGCAGGTGCCATAGAACACGAACCCTCCCCGAGCATGTTCGTCTGCCGAATGGTCTGATATGAAGTATCGCGACTTCACCTGGGTGCTGTTCACGCGAAGCCCGGACGGCCTGCCGTTCTCGACAATGACGTCCGCCTCACCGACATGAAGAAAATCGCCCCTGTTCTGCGGCAGATATCTTCCGAGCTTTTGCTTCACCGCGTGATAATCGAGCGAGTACATGCCGGAGAGCGAGGCCATCCAGCGAAGGTATGAAAGGTAATTCGGTTTCCCGGTCCTGCAAAGGGCCGTGATATGGTCCTTTTCCCATGGCTGAACCTCCGGGACGGCCCTCTGGGCGGCGCGGAGCAGCGCACCGGGTCGTGTCATCGATTTTCCCAACAGCTGCAGGTATTTCACCGTATTCTTCTGCTGCAGCATGAGATCCCCGTTCACCGGCCCCGGACCGACATCGAATCTTTTGCCCGGCACGATGGACTGAACCTTCTCGAGGGTTCTTGGCTGAAGCGACTCCAGGAAAGACGTCCCCACAGCCGAAAACACGGGCTTGACCCCATGCTCCCAGAACACCCGGGTGACAAGCAGCGGGATGCTGCACTGAGGTGAATCGCCTGATACCTGATGGGCCGTATCCGCCCACAGACAGGAAAAACCCTTCTGGGAGAGAAGAACACAGGCAATCAGCCCGGATATCCCCTCGCCTGAGCCCACAACATCGTAATATGATTTCATAATCGACCTTCCTCATCCATGACCGATATCCCGTGGTCGATCAGCAGGGCGGTGGTCACCCCGATTCCAGCAACTTGATCTCCGTCTTTCCAGACGCGCCGTGTGGCGCAGGAAGGGCTGTGGTCTTTGAAAACAGCCCACCTGGCGCCAACGATGCGCGCGATCTTCAATGTCTGCCGGGCGCCTTCGATAAACGCGTCCGTCACATCCGCCCCTCCCGCATCGATCACCCGGGCCCGGCCCTTCAATACATCGCGGCCGTCTCCTCCTGAGAACTGGGCCGGCGGCCGGGGAGTCGGCAGCCCCCCCAGCTGCTCGGGGCAGACAGGGACGAACGAGATATCCTTTCTGCCCAAAATACTCTCGGATGTTTTCAGCCCCTTGTCGTACCTGCAGGATATCCCCAGCAGGCAGGCGCTCACCAGCACGGGGCCCTCTAGATGGTCAAAGGGGGATTTATCAGGCACTGAGAATCATCCTTCACCAACCCCCGGATAAAGACCTTTCTGCCCCTGACGGTCAATCTGCCCTGTGCGAAGAGCTGTATGGCCTTGGGATATATTTTGTGCTCGAGAGCAAGAATCCTGTCTTTCAGCTCTTCTTCCGTGTCGTCTGGATATACGGGGACAACCGCCTGAATAATGATCGGCCCTGTGTCCACACCGGCATCGACAAAGTGCACGGTGCAGCCGGAAAACCGCACGCCGTACTCGATGGCCTTGAGCCTGACTCCGAGGCCGGGAAACGAGGGCAGCAGCGCGGGATGGATGTTCATGACCCTTTCCGGGAACTCCTCGAGAAACCCGGGGGTGAGAACGCGCATGAAACCGGCCAGCACCACCAGGTCGACCCGGTGGCTGCGGAGTATCCTCACCAGCTCGCGATCATACGCGTCCCGGTCGGGATAATCGCCGTGAGGAACCACCTCTGCGGGAATAGATCTCTTCCTGGCGCGCTCCAGGGCATATGCGCCTTCGACATTGCTGATGACCACGACCACTTCGGCGTCCACTGCGCTGGATTCGCAGGCGTCCATGATGGACTGCAGATTGGTGCCGCTGCCGGATACCAGTGCGCCGATCCGTATCAAACCTCGCCCCCTCCTACTGCTCGAAAACGACCCGTTCCTCTCCCTTTTTCAGGGACCTGACATATCCGATCACGCTTGCGGGTTCCTTGAGCCCCTTGAGCCTGAGCATGAGATCGTCCGCATCCTTCTCCGCCACGACCAGCACCATGCCGATGCCCATATTGAACGTTCGGTACATCTCGAAATCTTCGATCCTTCCGAGATCCTGCATAAAGGAGAATATGGGAAGCACCGGCCAGGAGCCTCGGCGTATCACGGCACAGCACCGTCCGGGGAGAACCCGGGGGATGTTGTCGATAAAGCCTCCGCCGGTGACGTGGACAATGCCTCGTATCTCGAAGCTCCTCAGGATGTTCATGACGCTCTTAACGTAGATGCGCGTGGGTGTCAGCAGCTCCTCCGCCAGCGTTTTGCCGAGGTCTTCGATATACGCATCGATGTCGAGCTTCTCCTGGTCGAAGAGCACCTTTCTCACCAGTGAATAGCCGTTGCTGTGCACACCGGAGGAATGCAGGCCGATGAGGACGTCCTTGGCGGATATGCGGGACCCGTCGATGATCTTGTCGCTGTCGACGATGCCGACCCCGAACCCTGCCAGGTCGTATTCGTCGTCGCGATATATACCGGGCATTTCGGCGGTCTCTCCGCCGATCAGCGCGCATCCGGCTTCCTTGCATCCTCTGGCCATCCCGGAGACGAGCACCTTGCCCCGCTCGACGTTGAGCCGGCCCATGGCCATATAGTCGAGAAAGAACATCGGGTTGGCTCCATCGACGATGATATCGTTCACGATCATGCCCACCAGATCTATCCCGATGTTCTCATGGCTGTCGGCCATCAGCGCGATCTTGATTTTCGTGCCCACTCCATCGGTGGAGGATACGAGCACAGGATCCTTATAGCTCGAGAGATCCAGCCTGAAACGGCCTGCGAACCCGCCTATCCCACCAATGACCTCAGGCCCGTGGGTGGACTTCACGATGGACTTGATTCCCTTGATCAGGAGATTCTGTTTATCGATATCGACGCCTGCTTCCTTGTAAGTCAATGACATGGGCAACCCCCCTAAGGCATGTTACCTACTATGGAACATTCCTTTAGTCAATTATGCTTTGTGGTGTGTGTCTGTTCCCATACAGACGTTCATGGATGATTATGCCGTGCCTTTTCCCAGGTAAGTGCGCACAACCGGACCTTGAAAGATGAAACATAGACAAACCAGGTACGAATTGGCAAAGCGAGAGCCGGAAATCGATGGAACTCAGGCGAAACAGCATAAAAAAACGGGATGGCGTCAGGGCATAGGAACGGCCATCCCGAAGAGGAGGTTTTTTGTTATGAGGGTATGTACGTGTTTTCAGGCCTTACAGCGTGCCGGAAAAATTCCTTCCTTGTCCGTATCCCGAAGGGCATGGCCTCCAGCCGCATTTACCTGCATGGCGCCCGTACCCAAAGCCTTCTCCGGTAAACGCCTGCGGGTTGATCTTCTTCACCTCGAGCATATGCTCGACCTTGGCGTCGGCAAGTTTGGCTTGAAGGGCGTTGATCTCCTTCTGTACCTTCTTGAGCTGCTTCTCATCCGGAGAGCTGCCGCCCAGTATGGTTCTCATCTCCTGCCTTTTAGCCCACAGGTCTTCGCGGAGGCCCTGTGTCCGGTCTCTGAAATCCTGCCTCAGCTCTCTGAGCTGGGCCTGCTGCTCTGCTGTCAGATCGGCACAGGGGCCCGGCCGGTCATACCTGCAATCTCCCTGGTATCGGCCTGCGAAGGGCCCGTAGGCAAAAGCGGGCAGTGCACACATCGACAATGCCACGATCCCGAAGACGACGATGCTCTTTTTGTTCATGTTTCACCTCCGTTGTGCCCTCCTTACTTCAATGAACGTGCCAGATGCCTGGTTTCGTACTCAACGCTTTGATTCAATTACATTTGTCGGCTCACCGCCTTCTCTGAAGAACGGATATGCATACGGTTTTGTCTGAAATCTGTATAGAAGGTATACATTTGCTCGATACATCTGTATACTTACTATACATCTCACTGCGGGTTCCTGTGCAGAGGCGGCCGTCGCTGCTGTTTCGATCGCCTGGCACGGGATTTGTAGAATCGTTATCAAGACTGCGAAAGACTGATCGACTCCATGAAAGACAGGCATACCAATCAAGACTGGATCCGCATATCACCATGGGTGATCGTGGGGGCGTTCATCGTCCTTGTTCCGATCTTCGCATTCATGACCATGAAAAACGTGAAAACCCAGCAGGACAACATGATCATGCTCATGAGGGAAAAGGGGGACGCGCTCATTCGCTCCTTTGAGGCTGGCGCGAGAACAGGAGCGATGGGGCTCAACTGGAGCGGCATCCAGATACAGCGGCTCATCATGGAGACCGCCGAGCAGCCGGATATCCTCTACATTCTCATCACCGACCACAACGGCAAGATACTTGCGCACAACCAGCCCATGCTCATCGGGCGGATGCACGAAGAAAATCTCGACTATGCGGCTATCGATGAAAGGATCCAGTCGCGCCAGATCACCCGGTCCGACGGCAAGCCCGTGTTCGAGGTCTACCGGAGGTTCATTCCCTCTCAGGGCAGGGGGCTTTTCCGCCACAGGCGAATGACGCCCGAAGACATGCTCCTGTCGCATATGTTCCCGGAGAATTACCAGCAGCCGGCCATCACGATCTTCGTGGGGCTGGATATGGACCCCATTGTCAAGACCATGAGAGAGAGCACCAAACAGAGTATTCTGAATGCCGTCATTCTGCTTCTGATCGGTTTTTCGGGCATCATCTCAATTATCGTCGCATACAATTACCGTGTTGCGCGGGCGAACCTCTCCCGGATCAAGGCCTTCTCCGACAGCATCGTGGAGAATATTCCCGTGGGCCTCCTGTTCATCAGCGAGAGCGGACGGATCGTCACTATGAACAACGCATGCGAAAAGATGCTCAGGATCTCCTGTCTCGAATCCGTGAGCAGGTATGCCGCCGACATCCTCCCCCCGCAGCTCGTCGCGCTTTCTCAGGAGGCCCTCAGGTCGTCGGAAATCCTCATAAGGGAGATCGATGTGCCGGTTCAGGGCAAAAACATGCTCTTCGAGACCAGTGCGAGCGTTCTGCATGATGACGACGGGCATTTCCTGGGATATATCATTCTCCTGCGCGACATCACCGAAATCCGTCATCTCAAGAGAGAGATGCAGCGCAAAGAGCGCCTGGCCTCGCTCGGAAGTCTCGCCGCCGGCGTCGCTCACGAGATCAGAAACCCATTGAGCTCCATCAAGGGCTTCGCCACCTATTTCAAGGAGCGTTACAAGGATGTTCCCGAGGACAAGGACACCGCCGAGATCATGATCCGGGAGGTGGAGCGCCTCAACCGGGTGATCGGGCAGCTCCTCGAGTTCGCCCGGCCCATGAACGTTCAGCAGCGGACAATCGACGTCAACGGCATCCTCCGCCATTCTCTCGGAATGATCAGAAAGCAGGCGGCCTCGCAGGGGATCACCATCGATGCGCAGGATCTTGCGGACGAGCCCGTCTATGCATATATCGATCAGGACCGGATCGGCCAGGTTCTCCTGAACGTTTATCTGAATGCGATCGAGGCCATGACAAACGGCGGGGTGCTCAAGATATGGATCGAGAAGGACGAGGTGAACGATACTATCGCCATCAACGTATCGGACACCGGATGCGGCATACCCGGCGCCGATATCGGCCGGGTGTTCGATCCGTACTTCACCACGAAACAGTCGGGCACGGGTCTGGGCCTGGCGATTGTCCACAAAATCGTGGAGGCTCACGGCGGACAGGTGAAAATTGCGAGCACCGAAGAAAAGGGAACCACGGTTTCCCTCATCCTACCGGCAAAGGAAGAGGAATGACGAACACTGCACGCGAAATACTTGTCGTCGATGACGACAACGGGCACCGCACCATGCTCAAGACTCTGCTCTCGGGCTGGGGCTATCGGGTTTACGAGGCGGATGACGGATCGAAGGCCATCGAATGGGTCCGCTCCAGGCCCTTCGATCTGATCCTCATGGACATCCGTATGGTGAAGGTCTCCGGGCTGGAGGCCCTGAGCGTCATCAAGGGCATGAACCCCGCCATCCCGGTAATCATCATCACGGCCTACTCCTCCGTTGAATCCGCCATCGAGGCCATGAAGAAGGGAGCCTACGAATACCTCATGAAGCCGCTGGACTTCGAAGAGATGCACATGAAGATGGAGCAGGCCATGGAGCACTGCAGGCTCAAGGAGGAAAACCGTATCCTGAAGGAAATTATCGGGGAGCACTTCGACACCCGCAACATCATCGGCAAGAGCCCGTCCATGATCCGCCTGCTCGAAACCACGTCCAAGGCCGCGGCCTCGGATGCGACCGTCCTGATCACCGGCGAGAGCGGCACGGGCAAGGAAATGATCGCAGGCGCCATCCACTTCAACAGCACCAGAGAAAACCATCCGTTCATCAAGCTCAACTGCGCGGCCATTTCCGAAGGGCTCCTGGAGTCCGAGCTGTTCGGCCATGAAAGGGGGGCCTTCACCGGCGCCGTCAGACGGAGAGAAGGCCGCTTCAGCCAGGCCCACCGCGGCACGCTGTTTCTGGACGAGATCAGCGAGATGTCCATGGCCATGCAGGCCAAGCTTCTGAGGGTGATCCAGGAAAAGGAATTCACCCGGGTAGGCGGCGAAGAGGTGCTCACCGTGGATGTGCGGATCATCACGGCCACAAACCGCGACCTGCTCGCCGAGGTCCAGCAGGGAAATTTCCGCGAGGATCTCTATTATCGCCTGAACGTCATCAATCTCAAAGTGCCGCCGCTCAGGGAGCGCAGAGAAGACATCCCGCTTCTGGCCGAGCATTTCCTCAAGATGTTCTCCGCCAAGAACGACAAGGCCATCAAGGGCTTCACTCCCCAGGCCATGGACAGGCTCATCAGATACCGCTGGCCAGGCAATGTCAGAGAGATGATGAACGCCGTGGAGAGCGCAGTGGTTCTCTCGGATTCGGAGTATATCTCGGAGTCGGACCTGAGCCTGCTGCATGCGGAGCTCCCGTCCCTGGAAGCCGTTGCTCCGGTTTCAGCGGACCTCCCGCTCGAAGAGGTGGAGAAAACGACCATCCTCAAGACCTTGGAGATCTCGGGAGGGAACAAGAGCGAGGCCGCCCGCAAGCTCGGAATCACCCGGGCCACCCTGCACAAGAAGCTGAAAAAATATCGGGTTCAGTAGAGACGCCCGAGGTCCCGGGACAGCCCGGGGCAGAGCTTCGAAAGCCTTTTCAGAAAGTCCTCTCTGCCCCGGTAGTGTATGGTGACGAGCCCCACCTCCGCTGCGCGTCGGACGTGGCCTTCGGTGTCGTCGACGAAGAGCACGTCCCGGGGCGGCAGTTGCATGACGTCCAGGACATCGAGAAAAAGTGACTTCTCCAGCTTTGTCTTTCCGATGTGATAGCTGTTGAACACCCGCTCGAAGTGCTCGAAAAATCCCAGCTTGTCCTGGAGTTCGTCGAGCCAGTTCGTCTGATCGCTCAGGATGGCGAGTCTGACCCCTTGAGATTTCAGCAACCCGATAACCTCAAGCATCCAGCCCCGCAAATTGAAACCCTTGAGGATCGTGTTTCTGAGCTCATCATCGCTTCCCCTGATCCCTGTCTCTCCGCGGAGCGTTTCCCAGAAAAACGCCTCGCTGCCGGTGCCGGTTATGTAGCCTGTGCGGTGGATGATATCCCGTGTCTTTGCCGCGAAGCCCTCTTCGTCGAGGCCGTTGGTCCGGGCGATCTCGTAGAGCCCGTTTCTGAACCCTTCGTCTGCGATCACCCCGCCGAAATCGAACAGGGCAGCCTTTGGCGTGCAGGAACTCATCTCATGCCTCCTCGGTCTGTTCTATATCCCCAGAATAGGGCCCTTGAACACAAAAAGCAAAGGAAGAACGAACAGGAGGAAAAACAAGGTGTTGATCACGAAGAGATTCGACGCGAGTGACTCGTCGAGATCGAAGAGCACCGATGCGATCACCGAATAGATCGCAGCCGGCATGAACGACTGGATGATGATCACGGCCTCCACCTTGGGATCGAGCGTTACCATCGCCAGAACACCGACAGTGATTGCAGGAACCGCCAAGAACTTGATGAAAGACAGAGCGGCGTTTTCCCGGAGAAACGAAAAGACCCGCGATGGGGTGAAGCTCATGCCCAGGCTGAAGTAATACACCGCGATCGAGATCATCATGAGGGGGTCGATTGGAAAGCTCACCCCCGGCCGGGGGACCCGGAACACGTGCAGAACGAGGGCTATAGCGACTGCAAGGAGAGGCATGTTCTGGATGTCCAGAACATATGCCCTGATGCCCGGGCGGTCCTCCAGCGGGGATGACACGGACCTCGCATAGGGAAAGATCACGGTGAACACGTAGATCAGGAAATAGGAGACAAAGAGAAATGAAAGCCCCAGTCCTTCCTCTCCGAGGAAGAAAAAGCAGAGGAACGTGCCCATGGTAAACCCGTGGTTGGCGATCGATGAGCTGATGAGAAAGGATGCCTTCGATCTCCCCTGAAGCGGCAATGCGGCGAGAACCATCCTTCCCAGCACGAGTCCCGTCACAGCGAGGAGCAGGCCGGACACCGGGAGCACCGCCATGTCCCGCCTGAGATCCAGCCCCCAGATGCTCCAGATCGCGATACAGGGTTCGATGAGGACGAGGTTGAGCCTGATGAGCCTGCGGGTGAGATCCCGGGCCGACGATATCCGCTTTCGGAAAGCTATCCCGGCGAGGAAGGGAGCGATGATCATGAGCTGGAACAGGAGAAACCGGGCCGCAGGGCTCATGTCATCTTCCTGTGGATCTTGAGCGGGATCGCATCAGCGGATGATCGATGCCTCGATCTCTTTGAGCCTGGCCTGATAGATACCGCTGTTCTTCAGGCCGCCGAGAATCCTCATGTCTTCCTGAATCAGTGTCAGATGAGGCCTGATATCGATGCCGTACGGGTTCATCTTTTCCTTGTCCGCCATGTCGAGGATGAGCACGGAATAGTACTTCGTGAGGGTCCTCGTGACAGAGTCTCGGCGGTAGAGATACGACTGGCCTCCCAGCGTGTTGAGGAAAAAGCCTGCATACTCGTAGAGCTGGCCGATGTTGACATTGAGCTTGTGCTCGCTGCTTCCCTTGATGAGATACTGAAAGAGGAGAGACATCAGGGGCTCGATCCGGTCGCGTTCATGGGAGAGAATGTCTTTGAGCAGCAGGATATCTTCTCTGCCCAGCACCCGGTAGAAGTGCGCAGCGTTGCTGAGCAGGGAGTACAGATCCTTTGTTTCGCCCGAAACCACGGGCGGGCGGTAAGCGAGCTTTTCGATCATGGCATCCAGCCGTGCATGGAGACCGCCTTCGATTTTGTACACCTTGATGTAGTCCTTTGACTCGAGCTCCCGGCAAACCTGTGCAAGCTCGGCCTTCACCTCATCGAAGCTCCTGTCTCTCTCTTCCCGGGAGACGGGGATCTCGGTGATGATGACCGGCCGCTGGCCTGTCTGTGCTGACAGGTCCGCCTCCGGCTCCCGGGCCTGCCGCTCGATCGGGTAGGACGTCTCACCGGGAATGACCGGCTCTTCCTTTTTCTGGAATATGTATGTGTCTGCGACCACGAATGCGCCGATGGCGACGATTATGACGGCTGCGATGATGATCCACCTCTTCATGGCAAATCCTCCTTGAAAGTAGAGCTGTCTGTTGCTGTGGAGCTCACTTTTTCCATCTCAGGAATTCCGCGCCCTTGAATCACTACTGGATGATATCGTGATTCAGCCCCCAGCGTCAACCGTGCGAAAGGCAAACAGGGCGCCGGTGTCATCCCGGTCATCGCAAACTCTGTGTGCATGCGGCGGGAGCCGGCCGCCTAGGTGATTGTCTCTTATTTTTTCTTGTCGAGCTCGGTGCGCACTGCCCTGGCTATCTCGTGGAGAAGATAGGGTTTTTTGACATATGCCCCCGCTCCCAGGTCGAGAGTGTCCTTCACCCGGTCGGATTCGGAAAAACCGCTTACGATTATGGCCTTCTGATCGGGCTTGATCTTGAGGATTCTCCGGTAGGTTTCCAGGCCGTCGATGCCCGGGTCCATGATCATATCCAGCAGCACCAGATCGACGCCATTGTCTCTGATATACGCAACAGCCTCTTCTCCACCGGCCGCCAGTTTTACCTCATACCCCAGCCGCTCCAGGAGTTTCCCGGCTATCTCGCGCTGGTCTTCCACATCGTCGACCACCAGGATGGTTTCAGTTCCCTTGAGCGCTTCGATCGGGCAGTCGGCGACGGGATCCTTCAGCTCCCTTCGGGTGATCGGGAAATACAGCTCGAAGCAGGTGCCCTTGCCGACCTTGCTTCTCACGTCGATATACCCCTGGTGGTCTTTCACCGTGGACCAGATGACCGCCATGCCCAGGCCCGTGCCGCTTCTGCCCATTACCTTCTTCGAGTAGAACGGCTCGAAAATCCTTCTGAGATCCTCAGGGGATATACCGATACCTGTATCGGATACGCTCAGGACCGCGTATTCCCCCTCTTCGATGAGATCGTAGCCCTGAATGAGGGAATCGACATACCGGTTCTCCGTTGACACCCTGAGTGTGCCGCCGTTTCCCATGGCCTCCACTGCATTGGAGATGAGATTCATGAGCGTCTTGGACAGGTGGACCTCAGATCCGAGGATGTTCATGAGATCGGGCTCCAGCTTCACCTCGCAGTGAACGTCTGCGTTGTACTGCAGAATTCTGCCGCACTCCGGGCTCTTGAGAAATTCACGGACGACCGTGTTGAGATTCACCACATTGGATACGCTCACTCCTCTTCTCGCCAGGGTCAGCAGATCCTGCACGATCGCGGCCGCCTTCTCGCCGGATCGTTTGATCACTTCGAGCGATTTTCTCATGGAGCTTCTTTCCGGGAGCTCCATGAGGAGTATCTCGGGGTAGCTTACCACGCCGCTCAAAATGTTGTTGAGATCGTGGGCGACACCGCCAGCAAGCATGCCGATGGCCTCCATTTTCTGCGACCGCTGCAGCTGCACCTCGAGCTTTCGCTTCTCCTCCTCCGCGTTTCTCCGTTCGGTGATGTCGTTGCCCACGCACAGGATCTCGGAGAGGTTGCCCTTTTTATCGAATATGGCCTTGTTGCTCCAGGAAACCCACACGTTCCCGCCGTTTTTGAGAATATTCATATTGACGAAGTGAGGGTAATCCTCGGGGTTTTTCAAAAAGTCGGAAAACACGATCGAAAAGTCGTTCCCTTTGGGATCGACGGGCGGAAGAAGGAACCCGAGCACCGCCTTTCCGATCATCTCGTGCTCCTTATATCCGTAGAAATCCTTGGCGAACGTGTTGACAAAGGTGATTCTCCCTTCAGTATCGAGCCTCATGATGATGCTGTTGGCGCTCTCAACGAGATCGCGGTAATTCTCTTCGCTAGCCTGAAGGCGTTCGAACGATCGCGCGTTCATGATGCTGATCGCGATCTGGGGGGCGATGCCCAGGAGCAGATTCAGATCGCTCTGTTTTGGAGGAGCGGATACTTCCGTATTATCGAGTGAGAGCACACCAAGGGATTCGTTCTCGTAAATGATGGGCACGCATATGAAAGAATGGGCGCCGGCTATCCCTACGAGACTTTTGCTTCTTTCCGACAGCTCTCCGATTATGTCATCGACATTATTCACCAGATACGGTTTCTGCTCATTGAATGCACGAACAAAGGGACCTTTCGATTCGGGCTTGTTCAGATGCAGGGCGGCGGAAGAGAAAAACGCCTCCTGCTGCGGCGAGTAGCCGAATCCCGCTTTATAGGTGAGAAATGTCTTGTCCTTGTTTGCAAGCAGGACCATGCCCCTGTCGTAATCGAAATATTTCTCGAGGGTAACCATCACGGTTCTGAGAAGCTTATTGATATCGAGTTCGGTGGATATAGCCTGTCCGATCTCCTGAATGAGCTCCGCATCTCTGAACCGTTTATCGGATTCGGCCAGCAGCTGCTCAGCAGCATGTCCCTGGTATTGAACCTGGCTCCTGAGACGTTCGACTTCAGATCTGTTGACGTAGTATGAGAAGCAGTAGATTGATGCAAGAAAAGCAAAAAACCAGGTGACAAGAGCCGGTGGGGACAACACAAGAGCAAGGAGAATACTTATGAACAACCCCGCGAGCATCAAGATATTCCGTATCTGCTTGAACTTGATATAAATCGTTTCTTCCCATGATATGATATACCTGCAATACGTGAATCCATCATGAATACATTCTTTGTGCTCGACCTTAGCGAATTCGCCGGTGAACGGGATAGCAACCGCCTCCATAAACCCATAGCGGTTCTGACATTGATACGGCTTCTCCTCGACCCCGGAATTCAGAGTGTATACGGCCTCCACAGAATTCGAAGACAGGCTCTTGATAGATATGTTTGTTCCTTTCGTCAATTTTGAGCCGATTTTCCCCAGAAGCGCATATGCCATTGAAGGGTTCAGCATGCTGAAGACATACTGCCGGATTGTACCGAGTGATGCTGAGGATGCCCCATAACGGCCGACTTCACGAGCGATGTTCCTTTTTCCTGTGAGCTTGTCGAGAATCTCATGAAACCGGTCGGACTGTTCCTGCGTGTACCAGAAACCGTCATCATCCACCTCGGATCTGGAAATGCCTGCATAATCGAGAAGCTGGTTTATATCGATATCATTCCGGTTATTCTTGATATACTCTAGGTAGGTCCTGAGTATTCTGATGTGATACAAACGATCCTGAGTTTTCTTGGCATTTTCCATAGTATCACGGTGTGCACTCTTGTATGACCCAATATTTTCTCACCATGTTCACTCAAGCAACATTACGCGAGAGCATATTGAGTACTTAAGAATACCCACCAGTGACTATCGGTTATTCCTGTGAAAAAAATTATTAAGAAATGTATGGAGTGATCTCAGTGCTCATTTCTCAAAAGCTTGGTCTTCAGATAATGGATGATGAATTTTGTCATGCGGAATTTTGCCTTTGCCTTGAGATGTTCTGAATAGTCATCGCCGTATTGAGAGCTGAGAGTCCAGAGGTTGTATTTCTTATCATAATTGATCTTCATGGTGTCGGCACAGGCGACGGGATAGACGAGTATGGGTACCGTTTCGGTGCCATATATCCTTCCGATCGAGTTCACCGCTCTGTCGAGAACCTCACGGGACATCTCCTCCCCATCGACCACGAGGATTTTTATGCTGTTCAAGAGATCGGAGAGATTTACTCCAAGGTCGGAAAGGTCGATAAGGAAGAAAGCCCGCGTCTTTCCTTCACGCACCAGTTTTTTGAGAGAGTACTTCCTCTTGAGTCCGGCTTTTGAATAAGCTTCTTCGAGAGATTTCGATTCGACAGAATGCTTCTCTAAGCAGAATGCCTTTATCATGAGCCCGCCCGAAACTTTGTCATACCATTCTGACAGTTCGTCAACGTCCTTATCAGATCCTTCCAGTATTTCCCATCCGGCGGGAAGAGCACAGTCCGAACCAAGCGGGAAATTATAGTAGGCGAACTGGTCCATTGAACATCCTTGCGGGTTCTTCAGATCCCTGCAGAACCCCCCGAAGAAATAGTCGGGGAATCGGTTATCCGGCCTGAAATAAAAGATCATGTAATCCATGCCGATAGAAGGCATGCGGTAGAGCCCGTCGAAGTAATTGAGGATATGATTGAGAACAAAAAGACCTGTGCGCTTCCTGCCCATGGGTTTTGCTGCGAGGTGATGTATCATCCATGTACGCTCATAGGCTTTGATGATGGAGACATGCCCGAAAACCACCCCGTTTCGTTGATAGGTGAAATTCGCAAACACTTCTGGGCTGTCGTGATACAGTGAATCGTATGTTTTCTTGAAAATTTCGTTGTACCGGCTCAGTGACTCGTATTTCTTGGGATAAATAAACCCTGACTCAAAGAAGAACTGCCACAGCGCCTCCATGTTGATTTCTCTCGACACGTTTGCATGGACGTCGCTTGCTTTGCTGAGGATGTCAAAAAATTTGTTATAGGTGACCATATCCATATCGATAATGGCTATGCCGAAATACTTTGCATTATTTTTCTGCTTCAGTCCGTAAACGACCCGTATATCGCACATCAACTTGAAATCGCCGGAGAAAAGGAGGCTTGCACCGTGGATTATCAGGCCGGGAATCAGAAGAGACTGATCCGCAGTTTCCGACACAGAGAATCCTGTCTGGGTTATGTCGAATATCTCATATGAAACCGTTTTGCCGTTCAGGGGGTACGAAAAGACTATTTTCGGCGTCGGTACGAGGTTCAATCTGGGATTGCGGTACTTCCGTTTCTTGTAAACTCTCTGCTGGTCTTGATAAGGAGACATGACAATCGAATTTTTGCTGCCGTCCACCCGCACCAGCCTGCATTTCCCGGAATAGATGATCTTTTTCTCCTTGCAAAGCTCGATCGTGAGATCCTTCAGAGGCTCAAAACGGTGTGCGTCACCCTCTTTCAGCACGATACGAAATCCGTATGGGCTGAAATCTTCCAGCACGCCTTCAGCCGTGTATACGCCCTGCTTCACCCTGGCGTCGACCATCAGTGAAAGGAATCTCCTCGACTGTCTCTCGCTGAAGACGAAACCCTGTTCGCTGATTTTTGCGCAAAAGTGCGTTTTCTCGATTTCAAAAACCTCTACCGGCATACAGAGTATCGATCTCCCATCGTCGATAATCAGGTTCCTGAAAGAAAAACCTTGGGAGTCAAAGACAGATCCTTCCTGATAATTGCATGTTATATCAGAGCCCTGGCACGGCTCTGGATAAACACGCAAAAGAAAGTCCTGACCGCCTTTCCGCTGGTTCACATGGGCATATATGTGACCACCGGCAAAATGAACGTAATTGATAGCATTGATGAATTTTTTCTTGCTTATCCTACCTGAAGACTGTTTCTGAAGATCGCTGCGATTGAAGGATATCGCGGAGAAGAGGCTTTGATCCAGTAAAGTATGAGAGTCTGTACTGACAAAAGCTTCCAACGTGCTGTCTTTTCCGTCCATAATCACCCCCAGGTATAGTAGGGTCCCATTCAGTCATTCCCGTGGCCCAACCTCCCGCATAATATTCATGAAATACAATTTTCCACATACTCCGTATCAGAACTACATACACCTATTCATCAGCGAACAGTTGATTTATATTATAATTTTACTAATATTTTACAAATATCGGTAAAGTAAGTGAACTCATTATACCGGACCGTCGTATGGAAGCTCACCCCTCACAGCACTATCGACCTGGACGGCAGTGATGGCTGCCGAAAAGCTTACGACACGATCTTCAAAGGGTCGTATTACCGGGGCTTTTTGCCTGTACATATAATCAACGGGGTATAGGTGAACCTCCTCGGGTCGCCGAAAAACCTGTTGAAATCGTCGAAAAATCCTTCATACCCTCCCGGATACTCTTCGAAGAGGTCTCCGGCCTTGTGTGAAGCCATCTGGACCTTCTTTATCCAGTTGAAATCATCACTTGATCTGAGCTCGCCGTAGATGAGATGGTGCGGCATCATATGGGCCTGTATGTCCTTGAAGCCCATATCATAGAGGTAGGTGTAGAGCTTTCTTCCCACGAAGACGTCGAAGTTGTATTTCTCCATCATGCGCTCCACAAGCTTCCGGAGAATGCCTTCCATCCGCTCGGGCAGCGGATAATGGCTCAGGCAGTTGTAGTCGAGGTCAAGCAGGCAGATGCGTCCGTCAGGCTTCAGGTATTTCGCTGCATTGGCAATGATATCTACCGCGTCCCTGCGGTAATACTCCAGGACGAAGCGTATCCATATGAAGTCGAAGGCGCCCAGACTGCTCAGGTCGCCTCTGAGATCCATCTGATGAAACTCGATGCCGTCGCCGTTTTCATAATTCCGCCTGGCGAACTCGATTCTATCCTGCGCAAAATCGACGCCCACCGCCTGCCCGCCGGGCTGAACCAGCGAATGGAGCACGGTGGTGGTCTTTCCCGACCCGCACCCTCCGTCGAGCACCCGAGCCCCGGGCCCTATCCCGCACAAAACGCCCTGCTGCCTGACTGCATCGACATCGGTCTTGACGTCGAGCCTGACCGCCTCTTCTGGGTTTTCCATGAGATAATCGTTGGGATCACGCATGTTGCAACCTCTCTATTCAATGCATTCAGTTTCCGGAATACAAAAGCATTTGTACAGCAATTATCTCATAACATCCAGAAAATCAAGGTCAATTATCGTCACCACCTTCGGCTTTGGCGCACGTCCTCCTGCTCCGCTTCCTCTTCTGCTTGCGGATCTTCTCTATCTCCTTGGCTCGGGCAGACTTTCCGCCCGGAAGCGATTCTTCGATTTTATCGGACAGGAGACGGCGGGCGAAAAAACGGTTTGCTTCCCGTGAGCGTGATTCCTGGCACTTAACCTCGATCCCGGTCGGCGCATGTCTCAGATAGACACATGCCGAGGTCTTGTTGACCTTCTGCCCTCCCCTGCCCCGGGCGTGGATGAACTTCTCCTCGATGTCGGCCTCTCGGATGCCCAGAGAGGCCATGCGTTCCTCGAGCTGCCGGATCTTTTCAGGGCTGACAAAGGGATTGCTCACTGGATCCTCCGCTCCCGGACATCGCGATAGGCCGGAAATCCTCCGCGGACGCTTCCTTCTCAATGAATGTAGATGACATAGTAGACGGTGAAAAGCAGATATATGATCGCTACCCCCAGAATGAACGGCCACTTTCCGCTGAACGAAGCCGGGCCGAAAAGCCAGTATTGGCAATGGGCACAGCGGATAAACCATCTGCGGGGAACGAGGCCTTTGCAGTGCGGGCAATAATAGAGCTTCCTGCTTTTGTGCATTTCCCTGTCCTGGATGTTCTGCTTCAGAGATGTCCTGACATTGAGGTCCGCCCGGCAGTTGGGGCACTTGATGTCCATGGGCTGGAAATCGTCCCACACCACTTTCTTCCCGCACGATTGACACTTCATCACTATCATAGAAGCTTCCTGAGGCCCCCTTCAGTTCGTGAAAGGCTGCGACATCCACCTTCCGCCCGCGATGACATCGAGGGTGAGGCGTAATCTATCAGAACCGAGGTTCATCAGCAATGTTATTGTTTTGCCGTCCTGAATGAACCGGACGTCCAAAGGCGGATCGCCCCTGACGTAGAGCTCTCGCGGCAGGAGATTTCCATTCGTCGCAAGGGTCCCCCACGTATAAGTAATCGACTCGCCGCCGTCAAACGAGCTCCTCCAGAGATACCGCATGTCTGGAGGAGCCCCTGCCATGAGCCCGAGAAACTGATCCAGCGGGATGGAATACCGGCCTGCGAGCCTGCCCCACATATCGAGGAGCCGCACCTCTCCCTGCGTGACATCGACCGAGTAGGCGGCCAGACCGCCCGGGCCGTACACCTGGGCAAAGCCATGCTCGCGGGAGTTGATCGACAGGGCTCCTTCGAAGCTCATACTTTCTCCCGCGATCACAGCAGACCCTTCAAACGCGGCCCTGAAGGGATAGATCTGATCCGGCGGAACTTTGAGAGTCGCGCATCCGCTGAAGATCATGCAGTACAGAGCAAGTACGCGAGAGAGGGATCGTATCGTCATGACACTATTGTATAGAATACTCCCCGATGAACACAACAGATATTGACTCGAGGGGTTCACATGATTAATTTATACCATATGATAAGCCGAATCCTGATCCCCACGGATTTCAGCGAGTCATCACGCTATGCGGTGAAATACGCCATCGACCTGAACCGCATGCTCAGGCACAGGGCAAGGCTCTATCTCCTTCATGTACTTCAGGACTTCACCGAGTTTTCCGAGTACGACCTGAGCCCCACAATTCTTCCCCAGCTCTATCTCGAATTCGAGCAGAACGCCGTCAAGAGGCTCGAAGAAATGGTGAGTTCCCTGATTCCCCAGGAAATGCACTGCGGCACCTATCTCCTTCACGGCGTGCCTTTCCACGAGATCATCGAGTTTGCGGATAAGGAAAAGATCGACCTGATCGCCATCGGCACGCGCGGAAGAACCGGCCTCAAGCACATCCTGTTCGGTCACACGGCGGAGAAGGTCGTGAAGAAGGCCCCATGCCCGGTTCTTTCGATCAGGCACCCGGACACAGGTGGAGGGATAGGGGTCGATGGATAGGGGTCAGGTCTTGACATGTGACACATGTGTCACATGTCAAGACCTGACCCCCTCGATGACCCCTCGATAGATCCCTCGATGCCCCGCGAACTACCCCTCGATTGGGCTGATAGGTCCCTCCACGTCCCCGCTCAGATACTGCCTGACAAGAGCGTCGTCCGTGGTTCTGAACTTTTCCGGAGGACCTTCGAAGGCGATGCGGCCCTGGTAGAGCATGGCCATGTAGTCCGCCATATCCAGCGCGCCCTGGATATCGTGGCTGATCACCAGACAGGTGGCGGCCGTCTTCCTCTGGACGTCGCAGATGAGCAGATTGATGGCCCGCGAGATGACCGGGTCCAGACCGCTCGTAGGCTCGTCGAAAAGAATGAACTTCGGGTTCATCGCCAGGGCCCTGGCCAGACCCACCCTTTTCTTCATCCCTCCGGAGAGCTGAGAGGGCATCTTCTCCTCAATGCCTGAGAGGCCGACGTCTCTGAGCAGTCCGGCGACCTGCTCCCGGATCCTTTCCTTCGAAAGCTTCGTGTGGATGGTGTAGGGAAATCCGACGTTATCCCCCACATTCATGGAATCGAAGAGCGCGGCGTCCTGAAAGCATACACCGAACTCTTTCCTCACCTCCCCGAGATCGATCTCCTTCATGGTAGTAATATCCCGGCCGTTGATGAAGATATTTCCTGAGTCAGGCTTGATCAGGCCGAGAATGTGCTTCATGAGCACGCTCTTGCCCGTCCCGCTGGGGCCGATGATGACCGTCACCCTGCTCTCGGGGATGTCCAGATTCAGGTCGTTGAACACCCTCTGGCCTTTGAACGATTTGTTCAGCGACCGTATCCTGATCATGATCCCCCCAGCCATGACGTCGTGTAGAGATCTCTTCTCCTGTGGGCCAGAAGCGGAAACCTCTCCCGGATATCCCGGATCTCCGAAAGATCGATATTCACCACATCAGCGGCATCCTCCTGCCCCGCGTCGTACAGAATTCTTCCCCAGGGTGAAGATATCAGGGAATGGCCGTAGGGCACATATCTGAGCCCCGGGTTGTGCGCTGGCTGGACGCCCACCACGAAACCCTGTATTTCCAGAGCCCTGACACGCACCAGAATCTCCCAGTGGGCAGTTCCCGTAGAAAGGGAGAAGGCTGCCGGCACGAAGAGCAGCCGGATGTTTTTGTCCGCGAGGATCTGAGCGACAGGCGAAAACCTGATGTCGTAGCACACGATCACCGATGCCGGCCCCCAGGGCGTTTCGAACGATCCCAGAGCGTCTCCGGGCATGATGAAGTCGGATTCCATGACAGAAGGGCCTCCCGGAGGACTGCAGTCGAAGAGATGTATCTTGTCGTGTTGATAGAGATCTTCGCCGCTGCGGCCGAAGACGAACGAGCGGTTGAAGAACCGCCTGCCGTCGCCTCTCCAGGGCATAGACCCTGCGACGATCATGATGCCGTGCCGCGCGGCCCTTTCCCGGAGGCCCTCGGCAGCCCTCTCTGCCAGATAAGCGGCGGATCGGATCGAGACCGGCTCATATGGGGAAAAGAACATTTCCGGCAGGACCGCGATCTCGGCTCCCTTTTGAGCGGCGTCATCGATCATGCCGTACGCCCGCGACAGGTTGTCCTCGAAATCGTATCCCTGCCTGATCTGGCATATCCCCACAGCTACCGTGTCCATTGGCACTCTCCGCGACGCGGGATGCGCAAGAGGCGATCCCGGTTTTCACCAGTGATATCGGCAATCAGCGGGGGAGTCAATGGTATTCCTTTTCAGGAGTACAGCGATTGGAGCATGATAGCGAGCCGCCTTGACTTGCCCTCTCGGGGAAGCCAGATGCTGATCTGGGTCCAGGGGGTCCGATTTTCCTTCATCCACGCTTTGACCGCTGCGGGCTGCATGTGAAGACAGAAAAGCTCGTTCCAAGAATTGATGAAGAGGAGGTCGATCTCCCGGATAGTGTCGTAGACGTTCGACGCCTCCATATTGCCGATGATCATCACCCGCTTAATGAACTTTCTGTCCATCAGGGATTCCCTGTCGAGCCCCATGGAATTGGCGTCGGGAATCAGGGTATTCAGCTCTCTGAGAAGCGCCTGGAGGTCGGAGAGCGCCACGCCGGTGGTATTGGGGATCATGTGAAACGCAGTGGATGCGTCGAACCGCTTGTTGTACACCAGCCAGGCGAGAATCTTCACGATTCTCTCGACGCTCATGATGGGCTTCTGTCTCTTTCTCTCGGGATACGACCCGTAGATATGCCATTTCTTTTTTTCGTATGCGAAGAAAATCTCCTCATACGCGGGCTCTTTTCTCTTGACCCTCTTCTCAGCCTCCACCTTGCCTTCCTTGGCGACATAGAACGCCTCCACCCTCCTGCGCAGCACCTCCATCTCGACGTCCTGGTCGAGCTGCGATTCGAGGAGGTACGACTTCGCCTTGCGGATCAGAAGTACTGTCGTCTTCTTGAGATAGTCGTGGAGTTCGTCGCCGAAGGCCCGGTACTTTTCCACGCTCCATTCGTTGAACCGGTTGATATCGCGGATATAGCTGATGGGCCAGTGCCACGTCCTGACGATCTCAACCATCATGGAGGTCTTGTCCTGACGGTTGACCCGGAGAAGGTCGTTGGCGGTGATGGCGGGAGAAACCTTCAGATAAAAACACTTTCTCAGCAGGTCAATGGTCTTCTCGTCGCCCCGGTCGCGATAATAGTTCTCCACCCGCTTGAATATCTCCACATAAGGATCGATGATCTCTTCCTGAGATGCCTGCATAACACGCCGTTTCAGCTCGTCGCACAAAAGAGCGCTTTTGCCCGACGGCTCAAGGTATGTTGCGGTGAGCGCCATCTTCAGCATCGACTTCAGCGGGTCGTCCAGCGCCTTGTGCATCTGCCACAGTGCGGCTCCGAGAAGCTCCTGATCCGGAATGGAGGTGATATCGCCCATGTCGATGAAATCGATGAAATCGAACATGAGCGACTGCCGAAGACAGTCTACAGTCTTTTTATAGGCGTCCTTGCCGTTATCGGGAGGCGACACCCACCATATGGGGGTCCTTCCCTCGATCAGAGTCAGGGTGCGATAGAATTCTTCCTTGAGAATATTCTTCAGGGCCGATCCAGCCCCTTCCTGAGAAACAATCCCGAAGTTGTTCTTTCTGATATCATCCACATCCATCAGAAATATATGCATGTCGATGATATACTGGCTTGTAATCCATCTCTGAAGCAGCTTCAGCTTGCGTTCCAGCAGCCTCAACCGAGGCTTGCCTATGGCCTGCGCGTCCACCACCACCCAGATGTCATAGTCCGACTCTCTCGTCTGCCCGAGGCTTCCCACCGACCCGATGGTGAATAGCCCTTCGATTTCCCGGTTTCTGGGCACCTGGTTTCGCACCTCTCCGGTCTTCAGACGGATGGGAGAGAAAGTGCCCAGACTCCTGATCGTGCTCACGGGCCACTCCATGCACTTGACTCCGCAAGGGCAGTCGTCATCTCCCGTGTAGCCCGGCAGCGCGGGGTGATTGATATGGATGCACAAGGGGAACAGGTCAAGGATGACCCGCGATCCGAGAGGATCGTTCACCCGCATTATCCGCTTCTTGTAGCGGTTGTAATGGGTGAACGCTCTGATGCCTGTTGCGACCCTTGATTCGAAATCCATCATCTATGAGCGTTATCGCTGGAAGTCCTGCCCGACTTTAATCGCCTTCATCAGCAGGATCACCCCGGCTCCGACCATGAGCAGAGAAAGGATCTGTCCCATGGTGAACGGTCCGATGATAAATCCGAGCTGGGCGTCCGGCTCGCGGAAAAACTCGAGCATGAAGCGCATGAGGCCGTAACCCGCGAGAAACGTCGATATGAGCACGCCGCGGGTACGCACCTTCCTGCTCATGGCGAAGAGGACGACGAACAGAACGATACCCTCGAAGAAGGCCTCATAGAGCTGCGAAGGATGCCGGGGGAGATCACCGGCACCGGGAAACACCATGCCCCACGGCACATCGGTGACCCTGCCGTAGAGCTCTGCGTTTATGAAGTTCCCGATCCGGCCGAAAAAGAGCCCCGGTGTCGCCGCAAGCGCCCCCATGTCGGCGAGCATGAGGAGCGACTTGTTTTTTCTGCGGCTGAAGAGCCAGCCGCCCAGCACCAGCCCGATGAGCCCTCCGTGAAACGACATCCCTCCCTCCCATATGGCCAGGCACTTCAGCGGATGTGAAAAGTAGAAGCCGAAGTTGTAGAAGAGGCAGTATCCGAGCCGAGCGCCCACGATAAGGCCGATCACTCCGTAGGCGAGCAGGTCTTCGATATCTATCCGGTCCATGTCGTAGCTCTCCCGCTTCGAGAGATTCGTCAGGAGGAAATATGCGCACACGAAGCCGATGATATACATGAGTCCGTACCAGCGGAGCTGCAGCGGCCCTATCTCGAAAAAAACCGGATCGATATGGGGATATCTCATGGGCCTCTGCTTCTCACAGAATCGACTGCCAAGTCAAGTTCGGCCAGAAAATCAGGAAAATCGAGAAAAACCCGACTGCGGAGTTTCCCCGCTCTCGATTCGCCATCCAAGCCCGTGCCTCCTGCCTATAATCACTCATCATTTTTTGTAAATGCACCGCCGCCAGCCTTGACTAAATTATATTGAATTGTTATTGTCTTATTTTAAACAAAGGGGATGAGTTCATGTTTAAAGTTGGAGACATCGTTGTTTACCCGGCCCATGGGGTTTCCGAAGTAGAATCCATCGAAACCAGGGAGATATCGGGTAATAAGATTTCCTTTTTCATCCTGAAGGTTCTTGATACTCAGATGACGGTCATGGTGCCTGTCACGAACGTGGAAAATGTGGGTATACGCGAACTCATCGATAAAAAAGGGATCGACAAGGTGCTGGGCATTCTCAAGGAGCGATCCGTGTCTGTCGATAACCAGACGTGGAACCGCCGCTACCGGGAATACATGGAGAAGATAAAGAGCGGTTCGGCTTTTGAAATTGCCGAGGTCCTGCGCGACCTCAACATTCTCAAGCGGGGCAAGGAACTCTCCTTCGGCGAGAGAAAGATGTACGACACGGCCAGGAACCTTCTGGTGAACGAGATCGCCACATCGAAGAAGATCGGCAAGAAGGACGTGGAAAAGATGCTTCTTGAGGCAATGGGGAAGATAGAGCCCCGGACAGACTCTTAAGGCAGAGGGTTTATGATATGAAATGGTTCCTCCGTATTGCAGTGTCTCTCGTGGTCTTCTACGGGGCATTCATGTACGCCTCCCTGCAGATGGAAGGCGGCATCTGGCTCATTATCCTGCCTGCCATCGCCATGGTGTCTCTCGCCCTGATTTTCATCGGAGAGATAAAAGGCCTGAAGTACCACCCCATGGCCTATGTGGGCGGATTCCTGGGCGCGATCCTCGGGCTCGTGATCGGAAGCCTGCTCGGGTACGTGCTGCTCAGGCTCGAAGGCGGCATCTTCCTCTTCATCCTCATCAACTCGCTCTTCGCCTATCTGGGATACACCGTGGGCCTTGCCTGGGGCAAGGAACTGGGCGATCTTCCCATGTTCCAGCGCAGGGGGAGGAGCGAGCACCCCAGGCGCAAAATCCTGGATACGAGCGTCATCATCGACGGCAGGGTTCCGGACATCTGCGATGCCGGGTTCATCGAAGGCGTGCTGGTCGCTCCCCAGTTCATCCTGAACGAGCTCCAGCACATCGCCGACTCCTCCGATCCCCTCAAGCGCGCCCGCGGCAGAAGGGGCCTCGACATCCTCAACAGGCTCCAGAAAAACCCGCAGGTGCAGTTCGAGATCCTGGACAAGGACTTTCCAAAGATCAAGGAAGTGGATTCCAAGCTCATCGCCCTCGCCAAGGAGATCGAAGCCGATGTGCTCACCAATGACTTCAACCTCAACAAGGTGGCGCAGATCCAGGGCGTGAACGTGCTCAACATCAACCAGCTCGCCAACGCGGTGAAGCCCATCGTTCTGCCCGGAGAAAGCCTTTCGGTCACCATTGCCAAGCAGGGCAAGGAAAAGGGCCAGGGCGTCGCCTACCTCGAGGACGGCACCATGGTGGTGGTGGAGCAGGGCGAGTATCTCCTCAACAAGAGCATCGAGGTGACGGTCACCTCCATCCTCCAGACCCCTGCAGGAAGGATGATATTCGCTGCACCCAAAACGAATGGCGGTTAGCGCGGTCATCGTAGCGGGCGGGAGCGGCACGCGCTTCGGCCTGAAAAAGCAGTTCATCACCCTGGGAGGAGTTCCGCTCATTCGCAGGGCGGTGGAGTCATTCGTATCGCACCCCGAGGTCGGGACCATCGTCGTCGTGGTTCCGCGGGAAGACATGGATCTCACCGGCCGGCTGCTCTCGGAGGTCTGCCCCGCCCTCCATATCGTCCAGGGCGGTAGGACCAGGCAGGAGTCGGTCTACAACGGCCTTAAGAATGTTCCCGGCGCCGGGACGGTCCTGATTCACGACGCTGTGAGGCCCCTGGTGACCGGAGAGCTCATCTCACGGGTGCTCGCCGGCATCGGCGACGCCGACGGATGCATCCCGGCCCTTGCCGTTTCCAGCACCATCAAAGAGGTCGATGGAGAAATGGTGAAAAGAACCGTGCCGCGATCGAACCTGTTCGAGGCACAGACGCCCCAGGCCTTCGGACTGCCCCGAATTCTTGGCGCCCACACCCGGGCCCGGCAGCGAGGGGTTCTGGATGCCACCGACGACGGCGTTCTGATCGAGAACGAGGGAGGAACGATACGGATCGTGCAGGGTGACCCCTACAACATCAAAATTACGCTCAGGAAAGATCTGGAGCTCGCGGAGGCGATGCTGGCATGCCGTACCGGGTCGGTCTAGGCTATGATATCCACCGTCTGGCTGAAGGCAGGGCCCTTGTTCTGGGCGGAGCGGCCATACCCTTCGAGAAGGGGCTGCTCGGACACTCCGACGGCGACGTGATCGCCCACGCCGTGTGCGACGCGCTGCTCGGGGCATGCGCACTTGCCGACATTGGAGAGCTCTTCCCGGACACCTCGCCCGAGACCGAGGGCATGTATTCCCTGGACATGCTCAAAGCGATCCGGGAAAAGATCCGGCACCGCTTCCGTGTGGTGAACATCGACGTCAACTGCATCTGCGAGAGGCCCAAACTCGCGCCTTTCAGAAACGTTATGGTTGAAAATATCGCGAATGCGTGTATGATCGAGTCCTCCGCAGTATCGGTGAAGTTCCGGACGCATGAAGGGCTGGGTGAAATCGGCGCGGGAGAGGCGATCGCCGCTCAGGCCGTCGTCCTGGTGGAAAAACTCGACACGTGAAAAGGAGCACTACTATGGCCATATCCCTGTACAACACGCGCACGAAGAAAAAAGAGCCTTTCTCTCCTCGTGAGGGAAACAAGGTGAGGATGTATGTCTGCGGCGTCACTGTCTACGACATGTGCCATATCGGACACGCGCGCTCGCTGGTCGTGTTCGACGTCATCTCCCGGTTTCTCAGGCGCAAGGGCTTCGATCTCACTTATGTGAGAAACTTCACCGACGTCGACGACAAGATCATTGCCCGGGCCAACCAGCTGGGCACCGACTACAGGGAGATCTCCGAGAAGTACATCCAGGAGTTCAACACCGACATGAAGACCCTCAAGGTCAAGCCGGCGGACATCGAGCCCAGGGCGACCGAGCACATCGAGCAGATCATCGAGATGATCAGGAAGCTCGAGGAAAAAGGCCTTGCCTATAAAGCCCCGGACGGCAGTGTATACTTCGATGTCTCGAAGTTCCGGGATTACGGGAAGCTCAGCGGCAGAGACACCGAGGAGATGATCGCAGGCGCCAGGGTGGACATCGAGGAGAACAAGGACGACCCGCTCGACTTCGCCCTGTGGAAAAAGAGCAAAGAGGGCGAGCCCTGGTGGGAGAGCCCGTGGTCCAGGGGCAGGCCGGGCTGGCACATCGAGTGCTCGGCCATGAGCACCCATCTCCTCGGCCCCACGCTGGACATCCACGGCGGGGGGAGAGACCTCGTGTTCCCGCACCACGAGAACGAGACCGCCCAGTCCGAAGGAACCTACGGCATGGAGTTCGTGAAATACTGGGTGCACAACGGCTTCGTCACCATCAGCGGTGAAAAGATGAGCAAATCGCTGGGCAACTTCCTGACGATCCGCGAGCTTACCAAAGAGGTGCACCCGGAAACGCTCAGGCTGCTCCTGCTCTCACACCACTACCGCAGCCCCATCGACTTTTCGCGTGACGCTGTCCAAGCGGCGAACCAGGGCCTGGTGCGCTTCTATGAGATGCTCGACCGGGTCTGGAGCGCTTCGCCCGCAGCCGGGGAGCCGCGCCTCAAGCCCCTGGCCGATGCTTTCGCCAAAGATTTCGACGAGGCCCTGAGCGATGACTTTAACACGGCCCGGGCCATAGCCCGTCTTCACGAGCTCACCACCGAGGTCAACCGGACGCTCGACTCGAACCCTGTAGTCGCGGATGAGGACCGGACGGCGCTCAAGGCAGCCGTAGAGCTGGTCGCCGAGGTTCTGGGAATACTGGAGGAGGAGCCGAAACGTTTCCTGGAGCGGATCAAGCGCTCGGGCATCGATGAGACCGGCCTTTCCGAACAGGAGATCGAGGATCTCATCGCGCAGAGAAACGAGGCTCGAAAGGCCAAAGACTTCAAACGCGCCGACGAAATCAGAGACACGCTCAAATCGAAAGGAATCCAGCTCAAAGACACCCCGGGGGGAACCCTCTGGGAGAAGACAGCATAAACAGGAACATGGGATTCAAGCTCGTTTCACCCTTTCAGCCCCAGGGTGATCAGCCCAGGGCCATAGACGTTCTGTCCGAAGGCATCGAGAAGGGCATCAGGGACCAGGTTCTCCTGGGTGTCACCGGCTCCGGCAAGACCTTCACCATGGCGTGCGTGATCGAGCGCATGAACCGGCCCGCGCTGGTCATCGCCCCGAACAAGATACTCGCCGCCCAGCTCTATGGCGAGTTCCGGGAGCTCTTCCCGGACAACGCGGTAGAGTATTTCGTGAGCTACTACGACTACTACCAGCCCGAGGCATATGTGCCGTCGCGCGACCTCTACATCGAGAAGGACTCGGCCATCAACGAAGACATCGACAAGCTCAGGCACCGCGCCACCCGAGCTCTGTTCGAGCGGGAGGACTGCATCATCGTGGCATCCGTGTCCTGCATCTACGGCCTGGGATCCCCCGAGGCGTACGCGGGCATGCTGCTGTATCTCGAAGAAGGAAGGGGCCTGACCAGAAACGACATCCTCAAGAAACTCGTCGAGATCCAGTACGAGCGCAACGACTACGACTTCACCCGCGGCAGGTTCCGGGTGCGGGGAGACGTGATCGACATCTTTCCGGTGCACGAGGAGGACACCGCCGTCCGGGTCGAGCTCTTCGGCGACGACATCGAGTCGATCTGGCAGATCGACACCCTGCGGAACAGGAAGATCAAGAGGCTCAATCACTTCCCGATTTACCCTGCATCGCACTACGTGACCCCGCGCTCGCTGCTCGTCAATGCCATAGAAGGCATCCGTGCGGAGCTCAAGGAGCGCATCGCGTATTACCGGGCGGAAAACCGCCTCATCGAGGCCCAGCGGATCGAGGAGCGAACGAACTACGACCTTGAGATGCTCATGGAAACCGGGGCGTGCAGGGGCATCGAGAACTATTCCCGCCACCTGACCGGGCGCCTTCCCGGCCAGCCGCCGCCCACGCTCATGGACTACCTGCCCAGAAACACCATCGTCTTTCTCGACGAGTCACACGTGGGCGTGCCGCAGCTCATCGGCATGTACCGCGGCGACCATTCCCGGAAGGCCACCCTGGTGGACTATGGATTCCGGCTGCCGTCCGCTCTGGACAACCGGCCGCTTCGATTCGACGAGTTCAATTCCCTGGTGAACACCCTGGTCTATGTCTCGGCAACGCCGGGAGACTACGAGATTAGGCAGTCGAAAGGCAGGATCGTCGAACAGGTGGTGCGGCCCACCGGCCTCCTCGACCCGAAAATAGAGATCAGACCGGCAAGCTCCCAGGTGGACGATCTGTTCCGTGAGATCACCCGACGTGTCGAGGCAGGCGAGCGGGTGCTGGTCACCACGCTCACCAAGCACATGGCCGAAGAGCTCACCGACTATTACCAGCAGCTCAATCTCAGGGTGAAGTACATGCATTCCGACATCGACACCCTGGAGCGCATCGAGATCGTCAAGGGCTTGCGGGAGGGCAAATTCGACGTGCTCGTGGGCATCAATCTCCTGCGCGAGGGGCTGGACATCCCGGAGGTGTCGCTGGTGGCGATTCTCGACGCCGACAAGGAAGGGTTCCTGCGCTCCGAGCGCTCGCTGATCCAGACCGCGGGCCGGGCGGCGAGGAACGTCAACGGCAAGGTGATCATGTATGCAGACGTCATGACCGACTCGATCAGCAAATCTACCGCCGAGACGCAGCGCAGGCGGGAGAAGCAGAAGGAGTACAATCGCCTTCACGGCATCACCCCAACCACTATCAGGAAAAACATACGGGATATCCTTGCATCAATTTACGAGAGGGATTATGCAGATATGACAGCGGTTGTGGGCACTTCGCTGGGCAATGTCGAGGTCGGAAAGCTGAAGGAGACCATAGCCGAGCTCGAAAAAAAGATGCACCAGGCGGCCGACGATCTGCGGTTCGAAGATGCGGCGTCTTTGCGCGACGAGATCAAACGCCTCACCAGGATCGCCCTGGTGACCGAAGGTTAGAGTGTGGACTGGGCAGCCATCGAAAATCTGGGGTACGACGTACGGGTATCGACCCCGTACACCATCATCCACAAGCGCTCCCTGCCCCTTCTGCCGGAGCTGATCGCAGGCGGTCCTGTTCTCGGCACAGACACATCCGTCACGGGCAGGACATCCATACGGATCATCGAGCCCGACCTGATGGTGCGAACTCTGACCCATGGCGGTGCGTTCAGGAACATTTTCAAGGCGCGGTTTCTCACCGTCGACAGGAGTCTCCGCGAGCTCGACGTCAGCGCCCATCTCATTTCGCACCGCATCCTCACCCCTGAGATCGTGGGGCTGAGGATAAGAAAGCAGGGCTTCTTCCATTTCATCGAGGTGATCACGCGGATGATCCCGGATTCCATCGATCTGCTCGCCTATCTGGAGAAAAGCCCCGATGACGGGCTCAATGTCATCAGAGATACCGGAGCCCTCATTAGGGCCGTCCACGACGCACGCGTCTACCACGCCGACTTGCATGTGAAGAACATTGTCCTGGACCGCGGGAAAAGGCCGTGGATCATCGACCTGGACAGCGCATACCGGTTCATCGACCTCCCCTTTATCCTGAAATACAAAAATACCAGGCGCTTCATACACTCTCTCAAGAAGTGGGACAAAAAAGAGCGCATCCGGTTGCCCCAAAACTGGAAACAAGCCTTTTTCAGCGGCTACGCGTCATCAGCCCCGGGGTCATCAGCCCCGGGGTCAGGTCTTGACATGTGACAAGTCTGAAGACTTGTCACATGTCAAGACCTGACCCCAACTGGACCCCAACGGTGACCCCTGACTGCTATTGCGCGAGCTCCTGGATCGATCTCCTCACGTCTTCCATGAGACGGTCTCTGGTTTCCAGGGTGTAAGTGGAGGCGTCGAATGGCCGGCCGATCGTGATGTGCACGTCCTGGTTCAGGCAAAAGTCCCAGGTGCCGGGCTTGAGGATTTTTTCCGAGTCTCTGATTCCCACCGGGATGATCGTGGCCCCGGTCTGGATGGCCACCATGAACCCGCCCTTCTTGAACTCGCCCAGGGCGCCGGTTCGGGACCTGGTGCCTTCCGGCGCTATCCAGAGCACGATCCCGCTCTTCATCTGCTCCTTTGCATACTCCAGATCTTTGATCGCCTGCGCGTGGTCGTGGCGGTCGATGGAGAGAAATTCGGCCGCTTTCAGCCCTCTCCCCCAGATCGGCACCTTGAACAGCTCCTTTTTCGTCAGCATGCGAATGCTTCCCGGGAGCGAGGTGAAGATCAGCGGAATGTCGTAGTGGCTCCGGTGATTCGACATGATGATGCAGGGAGTGCCGGGAATCACGGTGGTATTGTGAGGGTTGGAGACATGCACCCGCACCCCGGGGCTCTTGAGCAGAGAACGGGACCACCAGCGCAGGATTCTATCTGCGAACGTCCGTTCATATGTTCCTGTAAACCTCATGTACAGGCCCAGCACCGAGATGCCGAGCGTTATGGCGACACCCTGCGCCATGATCCAGAATTTCCGCAGAAATGATGCCCTCACCTGACGTATACCTCCTCTTGCTCCCCGAGGATTCGTGATCTCGAAAATAATGATATATCCCCTATGCAAAACGGCGGGATATCAAAAAATCTCTTTTCATTTCTCCCCCCCTGCATCCTTCCCCGCCTGAGGAGAGGAGAAGGAGGGGTCCCCGCTCAAAAAACGGCGGAGCGTCTTCTGGATGACTCCTCACCAGCGATTCATGAGAACGAGAGCTTCAATGTTCCGAATGCGGGCACGACTGATGCTTTTTCTGCCCATCCATCTTTTTCTTCACAAAGTCACGTTCCTTCACGAGATGCTCAGCGAGCTCGGAAAATGGCCATTCTATCGACTGCTTCGTGACCACCGCATAGATGGGCTTGGGAAGGTTCCACTCACCGGATTTGCGCATCACGGTGTGAATCATCTGGGGATCCACGTTGTAGAAGAGCATGATCTTCTCGTCGAGTGCATACTCCTTCTCCGATCTCTTGTCGGCAAACAGGATCTCCCGAACGGTCAGCTCCCCCTGGTTCTGCTCGATGGTCTGCACCTCGGGCGCTCCGACGGTCTGAAAGAACGCGTCGATAACCAGCATCTCCTCATAGGTATAATTCCAGAGCAGTATTCTGGGGCCGCTGTGCATGGGCAACTCCTTTTTTACAATGTTCTCTTCACTCTCGTTCTCGCTGATTTCCGCCTGTTGCGCTTTGTGACATAGTATAGCGGCGTGAAAACTGCAAGCTGCTCTTTTCCCCTTCCTGTAAACCCGTGGCCGAATTATGCTCCTGAATGCCCGGACACTCTTTCTCACAGAAAAGGGGCTGCGCTTTACTAATGATTTGGTTTCTTTTTTCCGATAGGATGAGGATACAAGACAGGAGGTAAGTCACGCATGAGATGCGCTAAATGTGGCTATGTGAGCTTCGATTATCTCGACCGCTGCAAGAGCTGCGGGGATGACCTCGTTCCCGCCAAGATAAAGCTGAACATCTACACCAGGCCCCCCGAGATCGACATCAATGACGAGGGCTTCGCCGTCGGAAAGGTCGAAGAGGAGCATCGCGACCTCCTCGGCGAGGCTGCCGCCGCTTCCAGAAGCGACGTCTCCATGGAGGATGTTCTCCAGGAAGATGGGGAAAAACTCGAAAGCTTCAGTTTCGATGAAGATGAAAACGCTTGACAATGAACCCCATTTTCAATAGACATTCTCCTGTTGCCGAGGTAGCTCAGTAGGTAGAGCAGAGGACTGAAAATCCTCGTGTCGGCGGTTCAACTCCGTCCCTCGGCACCAAGCCCCCGAGCCGATTCACAG
>ERZ795050.842-NODE-842-length-44637-cov-6.019111_pt1 | contig 44637 bp, 33 predicted proteins | sample MGYA00375134_ERZ795050 | MGnify/ENA primary metagenome ERZ795050 (study PRJEB30179, sample SAMN05720221) | activated sludge metagenome | isolation source: Anaerobic digester | place: Japan | collected 2015-05-26 ... | reverse complement strand
CAGCCAGACGATCCTGGCCACCCCGTCGCTGACCATCTCAGCCCAACCCGGAACGTACCACCTGACCCTGACGGCCCCAAACTCCACGGACCCAACTCACGTGACCTTCCCCGCCTCGGCCAGCCACTCGTTGCAGATTGCGGTTGACTGGCAGTAGCCACATGGGTGCCATGTGTTAACACCCCTTGGCTTATGGGTTGTCATGAGACTTCATGAAAGCTGTGCCAAGCGGGCGTGAACGGCCGCGATCACGGCGGTGGCGGGTACCGCGTCGATGGCCATGCCCGGCTGAGGCGTGGCCACTGGGCAGACGTGGGTACCAAGAGGTCGCCACACGGCCGGGTCCGTCGGGCCGTAGATGGCGACCGTGGGGATACCCATGGCCGCGGCCACGTGGGTCATCCCGGCGTCATTGCCCAAGTACAGATCGGCGGCCGCGATGTGGCCTACAGCTTTCACGAAGTCTTCCTCGATCAGCAGGACCTCATTTTGACCGTCGCATCGCTGGCGGAGCGACTTGACCGAAACCGCATCAGACTCGCACTCAGCAGGCCCCAGCATCCACTTGACGCGGCAGTCCTGCAGCTTGTCGGCTACCGCCATGAAGCGATCGAGCGGCCAGCACTTCGCATCGCCGCCGCTGCCGGGATGTATGATCACATTGGAGCGGTTGTCATCGGTCGATTCGGCGGGCAAATCCATGCGAATAGCAGGCGGTTCCAGTTCGGTGAGCTCGAACCCTGCGCCGGCGACGTCACTTGCCCACTGCACGGTGATGTGTCGACGTTGGTCGAGAGTCTCCGCAGACGGTCGGGGATCGAGCGAGATCACCCGGGCTTGCGTTGCCTCTCGGAGAGCATTGTGGACCGGCCCCTCCGGAGGCCCGAGGAAGCTGAGGATATAGCTTGCATCCGCCAGAAGCTCTCGCAGCCGTCGATCTGCAGCGGCCCCCTCGCCGAACAGTGTGTGAAGGCCCACCTGATCGGGAAACAGCCGCTGGTTGATGATGCTCCGCCCGGCCGCGAGCCCCGCCGAAGACGCGGACGCAATTGCTACAACGCGAGCCGCCCGAACCCTGGCGGCTGTGGCTTGAACGATCGACAACGCCAGAACGAAATCGCCGATCGCGCCCTGATGCAGGAAGACAAGCGTGGGAACACCAGGCGATTGCACCGTGTCTGTCTACTCCAGGTCAATCCAGCCGCCGCCGAGGACGACGTCGCCGTCGTAGAATACCGCTGCCTGCCCCGGCGTGATCGCGTATTGAGGCTCGCGAAATCGAATACGCACACAATCGGCCCCGATCGGCTCGACAACCGCCCGGGCTGCCTTGTGGGTATAACGAATTTGGACGTCCGCTTCGATGATCTCGGTCGGCGGATCGATCAGCCAATGCACCTTGGATGCTCGCAGTTCGCTCCGGGCAAGCTCCTCCCGGGGGCCGATGGTCACCGTATCGCTGGCCGCGTCGATGGCCGTGACGTAGACCGGCTTTCCCATGGCCAAGCGAAGGCCCCGCCGTTGGCCGATCGTGAAATTCACGATTCCATCGTGCCGGCCGAGTTCACGCCCCGATCGATCCACAATACGGCCGGGCCGGAAAGCATCGGGCCGACGATCCCGAATCAACCGAGCATAGTCTCGATCAGGTACGAAACAGATGTCCTGAGACTCCCGCTTATCGAAAAGGGGCAGCCCACGCTTGCGGGCATAGTCCCGGACCCGCTCCTTGGTCATCTCCCCGATCGGCAGCATCACCCGTGGCAGAATCCCGCGATCGAGCTGAAAAAGCGCATATGACTGGTCCTTGTCCGTGTCCACACCCCGGCACAACCGCGCTTGACCGGCATGTTGAACAATCCGGGCATAGTGGCCGGTTGCAATGAAATCAGCGTCCGCCGCACGCCCGTACTCGGCCAACCGGCCAAACTTGAGCTGATCATTGCACAGAATGCACGGATTGGGCGTGCGGCCGCGAACGTACTCGGCAACGAAGTGGTCGATTATGCTTTCGAAGCTCTCTTTGAAGTCCAGGGCGTAGAAGGGAATGCCCAGCCGGCCGGCGACGTCACGGGCGTCAGCAGCATCCGCGGCGCTGCAGCAGCCTCGGAACGGCCGGTTCGATGTCGCTTCATCCGCCGGGCACGCCGGCTCATCCAAAACCGCCTTGACGCCCGTCCGCATGAAAAGGCCGATGACCTCGTAGCCTTGCTCCAGGAGCAGGCAGGCGGCGACACTCGAATCGACGCCCCCGCTCATGGCAACGACGACTTTGCCTTTTCGGTCAGTCATCTCCAACTCTCAATTCCTCGGCTCTCCCCTCGACGGCTCGTTCAGTATAGTATGTCGGCACGGGTGTACATAGATGCCCTGTGGATACGGGACCTCCTTGGAGGAATAAGATGATTCAGACTATTACCGTGACGACCGGCGAGCGCTGCCAGCTCGTGGACGTGACCTCGAAGGTGCAGAAGGCTGTCCGTGAGACTCGTCTGAGCAGCGGCTACGTCATCTGCTACGTGCCTCACACCACGGCCGGCATCACCATTCAGGAGAATGCCGACCCCGACGTGATTCATGATTTCCTCTGGAAACTGGCTGATCTGGTGCCGCACGTGGAAGCATCCTACCGGCATGGTGAGGGCAACAGCGATGCCCACATCAAGGCCTCGCTGGTGGGAGCCTCGCAGACGATCCTGGTCGAAGACGGTAGTCTCGTTCTTGGTACGTGGCAGGGAATCTACTTCTGCGAGTTCGATGGTCCTCGCCAGAGAAAACTGCACATCAGATGTGTCGCAGGGTAGCAACCTCTGGGGTCTCGGCTTGTTGACGCGGCAGCCCGAGAAAGATCTGCGATTGTCTCAAGGGTCCGCCCCTGCTAGAATCCATGGCCATGAGAGGATTTACGGCAGGTCAGTTCGCCGGTGCTCCGGGTCTCGGGGCAGCAACGAGTCGGCAGCGGCCTGTGACGAGGTGAACGCGATGGGCATGACGATGACGGAGAAGATTTTGGCCCGACACGCCGGCAGGAATTCAGTGACCGCCGGCGAGAACGTCTGGGTCAACGTCGACGTGCTGATGACACACGACGTCTGCGGGCCGGGCACAATCGGCGTCTTCTATGAGCATTTCGGGAGGAACGCCAAGGTGTGGGACCCGTCCAGGGTGGTGATCATTCCCGACCACTACATCTTCACGGCCGACAGCAAGGCACACCGCAATATCGATATCCTTCGGTCCTTCGTGAAGGAACAGGGCATCAAGTATTACTACGACCCCGACTTCATCCAGGGCGAGGGCATGCCCAGCCCGTACAAGGACCCAACCAAGACAAACTACAAGGGTGTGTGCCATATTGCCCTGCCTGAAGAGGGGCATACTCGGCCCGGCGAGGTGCTGCTGGGAACCGATTCGCACACCTGCACGGCCGGGGCATTCGGCGAATTCGCCACCGGCATCGGCAACACCGACGCCGGCTTCGTGTTGGGCACCGGCAAGCTGTGGCTTAAGGTGCCGCCCACCATGCGCTTCGTCTTCGACGGCGATTTGCCGTCGTATCTCATGGCCAAGGACATGATCTTGACCGTGATTGGCGACATCGGTGTTGACGGTGCCACCTACCGGGCCATGGAGTTCTCCGGTGGGGGGGTAATGGGCCTTAATATCGAGGAACGTACCACCTTGTGCAACATGGCCATCGAGGCCGGCGGAAAGAACGGAATCGTGCCCGTCGATGAGGTCACCGCCGACTTCGTCCGCGCACGCACCGACAAACCTTGGCAAGCCGTCGAAAACGACAAGGACGCGAAGTTCTGCTACGAGAAGGTTTTCAGGATGAAAGACCTCGAGCCGACCGTCGCCAAGCCGCACTCGCCCGACAATCGCGACCTGGCTCGCAACCTCAAGGGCACCAAGGTTGACCGTGTCTATATCGGCAGTTGCACCGGCGGCAAGATCACTGATTTCCGGGCGGCCGCGAAGATCATCAAGGGCCGCGAAGTCAAGGTGCCGACTTTCATCGTACCGGCCACCACCGAGGTCCACGCCAAAATGCGCGAGGAGAAGATCGACGGCATGACGCTTGAGCAGATCTTCATCAACGCCGGCTGTGCGATGGGACCGGCCTCGTGTGCCGCCTGTCTGGGCGGCCCCGGCGACACCTTCGGCCGGGCCAACGAGGCCATCCGCGTCCTCTCGACAACCAACCGCAATTTCCCCGGACGAATGGGCTCCAAGGACGCTCAGGTCTTCCTCGCCAGCCCCTACACCGCCGCCGCTACGGCGGTCAGCGGGACGATTACCGACCCGCGGGAGTTCCTTGGGTAACTCACCGCGAGGTCGAGACTGCGGAATGGGCCCCGGGCAGTTGATGCGAGATACCAGGGGCTCGTGCCCCTGGCCATACAGATACGCCCCATTCTGGGCATGAAAAGGACCGGCTGCACGGCCGACCGCGACACCGGCCGCTACGATTTTGCGGCGTGATGCTACTTCCCTGCCGTCACCATCGGCCAGTCATCGGTTCTGAACGGCGAGGCCGGAAGATCGGCCTTGTTCCAGAGGTTGACCACCGGAAAGTTGGCCCAGCCGTAGCGGACGGCCGCCGGCTCGGCGACCTCGGGGCTGGAGACCACCACCGTATTGCCCACGATCTCGGCCTGAGCGTCGACGAACTTCTGATCGGAGCTCGCGATGGTGAAGCCCTTAAGCGGCCCGCCCTTGGCGACCAGGCCGCCGCCGGTGTGTGTGAAGCTGATGACGATCTTGCTGCCGTCGCGTTTCATGTCTTTGTAGATCGGGCCGGAGTATTCTATCCTCTCGCCATAGCCGAGCGCCCTGGCGGCCAGGGCCAGCCGAGCGCCGACCGGCTGCTTGAGCTTGGGATGGATGTCTTTTTCTTCGCCGACGTCGGTGATGACCGCCATGGCGGTGTTCGGGACGTTGAGCATCGTCAGCAATTGCGCTTCCCGGAGTTCCGGCCAAGTGCCCGGTGGCGGATTGGCCGGCTCCCTCTGGTAGGGAGCCAGTTGAACGAACAGGAAGGGAAAATCGCCCAGTCCCCAATCCTTGCGCCAGTTCCGGATCATGGTCGAGAACAGCGTGCGGTACTGAGTTGCTCGCCCGGCATTCGATTCGCCCTGATACCATATGGCCCCTTTGATGCCGAAGGGCAACAGCGGGTGGATCATCGCGTTGTACAAACCCGCCGGACGGTGCGGGCTTGTTCGAGGGTCGCCGGGGAAGTCGAGCTTTGGCGGCGGGGCGATGGGTTTGCCTGCGGCCTCGGCGGAATCGGCCGATTTCAACCACTCACGGACGGCTTTGCCGTAGGCGGCGATGTGAGCCTCGATCGCGGCCGGGTACTCCTTAAAGCGCGCGTCCCACGAATCGAGGATCGACTTGAAGGCCGGCTCGCCCTCCAGCACCGCCATGCTGGTCCATGCTTCAGCCGGAGTACCGCCCCACGAGGTGTTGATCAGGCCAACCGGAACCTTGATCGCCTTGTGCAATTCGCGCCCGAAGAAGTACGCGACGGCGGAAAAGTCTCCAACGGTCTGGGGACTGCAGACGCTCCAGCTCCCCTGCACGTCGGTCTGAGGTTTTCCGGCCACGACGCGCGACACGGTGAACAGACGAATATTGGGGTAATTCGCCTCGGCGATTTCCTTCTCGGCATTGGTCGATGCCCGCACCGGCCATTGCATGTTCGACTGACCGGAGGCGACCCACACTTCACCCACCGCCATATTCTTGAAGCTGATGGTGTTATCCCCGGAAATGGTCATGGTCAGGGCGTCGCCTGCTTTCATCGCCTCCAGCCTGACCGACCACCTGCCCTCACCATCGGCAACAACGGAAGCTTCCTGTGTACTCAGCTTCACGGTGACTTTCTCACCGGCTTTGGCCGTACCCCACACGTTGATGGGCACTCCTTGCTGCACAACCATGTTGTCGCTGAACAGAGCATGGGGTTTGACCTCCGCCCAGGCGAAAGAGCTCCACAAAAACAAAACGGCTGGCAGGGCGAGGCGGCAGTTGGTGATACGCTTTGACATGGATCTTCCTCTTCTCGTTTGACGACGGTCGTCAACCATGTTCAACGCATGCCTGACGACAACAATGCCACGCGGCAGAAGGCCCGGCTCAATGACTATCCTTTTGTGCGACCCATTCAGTGCCGCGCTGCAACAGCCGCACGAAGTCCGGGTTGCGGCAGTCCTTAGCGGTGTGGCCGAGCATGATGCTGAACACTCGCCCCTTTCCGTACTCCAGTGTCCAGGCCAGCGGCTCGGTCCGTTTGCTCCAATCTGAGTAGGCCTCCATCAGCACGTGAACGGGAGCGTCGCCGACGAGCTTGGCATAGAGTTCGTCGTCGGCATCAAAATCGCTGGTCCCCTGCGTGATGAAGTGGTCCGGATCCGTGATCTTGACCTTGAACGGCCCGCGCGGCCCGTGACCGGAGCCGTCCGTCCAGATCCGGCCCACGAGGTTGCGGTATTCCGGCCAGTCGCCGAACGCCCGGACCGAAAAGTGATAACAAACCAGGCCCTTGCCGTCTCTTACGAACTTGAGCAGGTTTTCCTTCGCCTTGTTCGTGATACTCGGCCGCTGCCAGTTGTAATAGTTGATCAGAATCACGTCGTATCCATCAAGAGCTGAAGACTCGAGCACCAACGGTTCCTCCGACACGACCACCTCGAACTTCTTGGTCTGCTCAAGGTGCTCGCGAAGGACCGGCGTGGTCTCGCGCCAGTTGTGAGCGGGGACGTCACGTCCGGTGATGATCAGGATACGAGCAAGTCGAGTCTCAGCAGGTTGAGTGGCGGGCTGCCCGGGAAGAAGCAGACCGGCCGTGATCCATAGAATGCTGGCAAAAGAGTTCATGTGCGTCTCCTCGATGAACATGATGGCCGATTCCGAGAAACCCCGCCACAGGCGGCATCGTGCGGTTCGTCAGTGATGACGTCCTGAGTGCGCCGAAACCTCGGCCCGCGGCAACGCGGCATTGTCTACGGTCAGGCCCCTCGCTGCAACCCAAGCGCTGGACCAGGCCCATTGAAGATTGAACCCGCCCACTCGGCCGGTCACGTCCAGTACCTCGCCGGCCAGAAACAGACCCGGGCAGATGCGGGACTCCATCGTTGCGGGGTTGACCTCCTTCAAGGGCACACCGCCGGCCGTCACCTCGGCGTGCTCGTAACCGCGACTGTCCACAACCGGCAGGGGCCATGCAACCAGCGCGCTTCGAACGTGGCGACGAGTGTCCCTGGAAAGATGCGCCATCGCCGTTGTTCCATCTACGTCGAGTCCGTGCAAAACCGCTTCGGCCAGGCGAGCCGGCATTCGGGACGAAAGAGCTCTGTGAAAGCTCATTCTCGGATGGTTGCTGGCAAGCCGGATCAGCCACTGCTCGAGTGAGGCGGCCGTCTCGCCCGGCAAGAGATTCACCGTCACCTCAACTCTGAGCCCTTCCAGCTTGCCTCGAAGCCAGTGCCCGGAGATGTCCAGGACGGCCGGTCCGCTGACTCCAAAATGCGTCCACAACAGCGAACCTGCTGTCTTGACGCGCTTGCCGTCGACCACAAGCGTCAGCTCGACGTCGTGGCTGATCCCGATGAGGCCGCGGTGAAACCCTCCGGCCAGCACCAGTGGCACCAGGGCAGGCGTTGGGGGAATGATGGTATGCCCGCAAGACCGCGCCAACTCATAGCCGCTGCCGTCGCTCCCCGTACTCGGGTATGAGCATCCCCCCGTCGTCAGCAAAATGCGTGGCGCGGTGAAAGTGCTCTCAGATGTTGAGACGACAAAGGCATTTGAGCTTTGTTCGATCCGTTTGACTTTCTGCCTCGTAAGAATCTTCAAGCCCGACGATTCGACGCGGCCGAGCAAAGCGTTTCGGACGGCATGGGCGCCGCCGTGTTGCGGGAACAGCTTGCCGCCTTCTTCTTCGTGCAGCAGGACGCCAAGACTCCTGAAGAATTCGATTGTCTGCGTCACGGTGAAAGCCCCAAGCACCTTCTTGATGGCATGAGGGTTCGAGCCGCTGAAATCCTGCGGCGTCACCGTCCGGTTGGTGAGGTTGCACCGCCGGCCACCCGTGAGCAGAAGCTTGGAACCAGGCCTCGATGTGCCTTCCAAGAGCACGATACGCGACTCGCGATGCTGTTCGGCCGCCATGACCGCTGCCGCCAGACCGGCCGCGCCCGCTCCGATGATCAGAACATCCGCTCCGTGGTCCGAAGGATCCTTGGGCATGGGTGAATCGGTTGTCAATAGTATCGCTGCATGCTCTCTGACAGCGCCTGCGGCCTGGGTGTTCCGTCGTGTTGCGGGAAGGTCAGCACCGGCCGACTGCACTTGAAAATGACGCCGATCATGATTCGTTCCTGCCATTCGTAAGCCAGCCGCATGGCCGCCTGCCAGTCTGTCGGATCATGGTCGGGTGGAACCTCCTGGCATCGCTTCTTGTACCAGGCGAAGGTGTTGACCTTGTTGAAAGTGACACAGGGTTGCAGGATGTCCACCAGCGCGAAGCCCGGGTAGTTCATGGCCTGCACGATCATCTCGGTCAGGTGGTCCTGCATACCGCTGAAGCTCCGGGCCACGAAGCCCGCCCGCAGAGCAACGGCCGTCGCGATGGGATTGAAAGGCGCGACCTTGACGCCGTCAGGCTGCGTCTTGGTGACGAAGCCCAGATCCGAGGTCGGGCTCGCTTGTCCTTTGGTCAACCCGTAAACCTGGTTTGTGTGCACCAGCACGGTCAAATCGACGTTTCGGCGAATCGCCGCCAGAAAGTGGTTTCCGCCCTCGCCGTACGTGCAGCCGTCGCCGCTCTCAACGATAACCCTGCAACTGGGCTTGGCTAGCTTGATACCTGTCGCGGCGGCAAGGGCCCGACCGTGAAGACCGTTGAATACATTGCAGTTCAGATAGTGGGGTGCCTTGGCCGCCTGCCCGATACCCGATACGAAAACCACCTCGTGTGGGGCCACGTTTTCGCGCACCAAAGCCTGCTTCACCGCCTTCAGAATGCCGAAGTTGCCGCATCCCGGGCACCACGCGGTCTCGAACTCGCCATAATCCTCAATCCGAACCATCACGTGCACTCCAATGCCTCAAGCTCGCGAAGAATGTACTCGGGGGTGATCGGCAGCCCGTCGTATCGAAGAATGCGCCGGCTGATATGGAATCCGGTCTCTCGGCGGATCAGCCGGGCGAACTGGGCCGTCGCATTGCTCTCGATACACACGACCTGTCCGGCCTTCTCCAACTGAGGAACGAACAAGTCGCCAACCAGCGGCCAAACCTGTGAGAAATGCAGCGTGCCGACGCTCTGCCCCCTGCCGCGAAGAACCGCCGCAGCCTCTTCCATCGAGCCCTTTGTGGATCCCCAGCCGACCAGCAGCAGGTCGGGCGAATCGTCACCGGTGTGACCCGGCCGCACAACCTCACCGCAGATGCCGCGTCCCTTCCTGAGCCGCTTGTCAACCATCCGAACCCGAATACCCAAATCCTCGGTCAGATGCCCTTCCTCATCGTGCTCATCACTATCGGCGATCACCAAGTGAGGGGTCTCACAAGGAACCAGTCGAGGCGAGACGCCCGCGTCGGTTATCGCGTATCGCTTGTAGGGACCGGGCACGTCGGCCGACGCGATGAGCGGGGCAACAGTCTGAAGGTTGGCGGCGTCGAATGGCTCGGCGGATCGCAACGAGTCCGCCAGAAACTGGTCGGTCAGTACGAACATGGGACCCTGGTACTTCTCGGACAACTCAAAGGCCTTCCGCGTCAGATGGAAACACTCCTCGACGTCACCCGGAGCAAATAGGGCCCGTGGGAACTCGCCATGACCGGAATGAAGCACGAATTCCAGATCGGCCTGCTCGGTTCGCGTGGGTAGCCCGGTCGCGGGACCGGGTCGTTGCGCGACAACCACAACGACGGGTGTCTCCGTCATCGCCGCCAGGCTCACGCCCTCGACCATCAACGCAAAACCCCCGCCCGAAGTGGACACCATGCTTGGCGCCCCCGCATACGAAGCTCCGATCGCCATGTTGATTGCGGCGATCTCATCTTCCGCCTGCTCGACCATAACGCCCACATGCTTGGCGTGAGTGATCATTGCTTGCATGATCGAACTGCCGGGAGTCATGGGGTAGTACGAGCAGAATCGAACCCCGGCCGATATCGCTCCCGCCGCAAGCGCCTCGTTTCCGTCCATCAGCATCCGTCGCGAGCGGTTGCGCGCCGACGGCGGACCAAGTTTGGGAAAGCCGTTCTGCCCAACCCATTCGTATGCATCGGTCAGCACTTTCTGGTTGGCTTCGGTCAGTTCAGGGTGCTTTGTCCCCAGAACGTCGTTCACCGTTTGCCCCATCAGCGTCCGCTCCAGACCCAACAAAGCGGCAGCAACCCCTGTGGCGGCCATCGTGAACATCCGTTTGTCGGCCAGCTCCTTGAACGGAACGGCAACGCACGAATCAGACTCGGCCGCCCCGTGCGCCGTATCGACAATCATGCGACCTCGCGCCGTCATCTGTCCTTGATGAATCCCGACCGTGTCGCCGGTCAGCGCCAGGAGCAGATCCACAGTTTCTCTCGGGGCAATCACCGGACGCGGAGCGCAACGGATTGCGAACGTGTTGTGCCCGCCGCGAATTCGCGACTCATAACTCTGGGTTACCAACACCCCAAGGCCGCTGCGCATCAAGGCCTTCGCCAAAATGGTGCCCGCGGTGACCAAGCCTTGTCCCGCTTCTCCACCGATAAGGATGCTGAAATCGTCCGACGTCATGCGATCTCTCTTCTTGCCCGCGTGGTAAGGGACGGCCATCCTGCCGGTTTAATCATGGGCCGAAAGGCCGTCCCAGACTTTCCCGAGAATTACTCTTGCCGACTGACCATTGTAGGGTGCCTGACGGTTCGGGCAAAGCGCAACCGGCCATCCCGTCTGGTACGAAACCGACGCTTCCGCGGCGTGGCGGACTGGGTCGGTGAGGCTCGTACACACCCGGACGCCCTTGGCGGCTGGGATTCCACGACGCCCCTCGTTATGATGATGTCTGATCGACATCGTCACCACGCGGCAGTCATTCGGCGAGGCCCAATCGAATGCACACGGCTGCACATCCTGCTCCGTCCGGCAGAATCAGGACAGGCTCCCTGGCAATCGCGTTGTCCGTTGTCATCGGTTCTCTCGTGTCCGTAAGTCTGTTCCTGATGACCAGATCGTGGGAACGGCAGTGGATGGAGGGGGAACTTGCGGAACTGGCGGGAGATCGAGCCTCTGATGTCGAACGCGAATTCTCGCACTGCGTCGGCCAGGTACGACTGGTCGCCACTTACTTCGCGAGCTCGGAACATGTCACGCCGGTCGAGTTTCGGACGTATGTTTCCAGGTTGACTCAAGGGCTGGGCCAAGGCTTGTTGCTGCAATGGGTTCCCTACGTCCGGCAGGCGGAACGCGCCGCCTATCAAGACCGGGCTCGCGCGGAGGGCCGTCAGGATTTCGAGTTCAAGGATCTCGACGCGGCGGGACAACTCATTGTCGCGGCTGACCGGCCTGAGTACTTCCCGATCTACTACGAATACCCCGAAAACCGCGTTCCTTCGTTTCTCGGGCTCGATCTGTCAACGGATGCTGACAAGCTGGCCCTGTTCCGGAAGGCATGCGACGCGGGTGAGGTCATTGTCCTGTCCCGTGGCTCACACCTGCCGCAAAGCTCCGATGATCCCTCGTTCCTGGTCATTGTCCCGGTCTTTCACACGCCTGGCCGGAGCGATCTCCCCGAATCGCACCGGCAGAGCTTGACGGGACTGGTGATCGGTGTTCTGCGAGTCCAGGATTATCTTAATCGGGCCCTGCGGCCTTCAGGACCTCGCGGTGTCATCGTCCGGATTGCCGACTCGCCTGAACCGGGAACATCCTTGTCGTGCTGGTTGTACGAAGCCCCCGGAGAATCGGTGCGCGAGGTTGCCCCGTCGGCTTTTCGCGAAACACTTTCAACTTCGTGCAGCCAAAGCCGGTCCGTTCAAATCGGCGATCGACAATGGCTTGTCACCTGTCTATCCACGCCCGCCTTTGAGGCCGCACGTCAACGCGTTACTCAGTGGATCCTTTTGATTCTCGGCTTGGCCATAACCGGGCTTGTCGCAGGCCATTTCCGCAGGACAAGGGACTACACGCAAGGCCTGATGGAGGTCAATGAACGCCTCGTTCGAGAGATCGGCGAACGCGAGAGAATCGCAAGCAGCCTCAAAGAGAACGAGCGGTTCTTGTCCATACTGCTGGCCAATCTGCCGGGTATGGTGTATCGGTGTCGCAACGACCGCAACTGGACCATGGTATTCGTCAGCGAGGGCTGTGTCTCCTTGACCGGCTACCTGCCGGCCGATCTGCTCGAAAACGCCAAAACGTCCTACGCGGAAGTGATTCACCCCGAGGATCGGTTGCAGGTTTGGGACAAGGTGCAGGCCGCGCTGGCCGAAGGAACCGAGTTCGAACTGACCTACAGAATAAGAACCGCCGGCGGCGATGAGAAATGGGTCTGGGAGCGAGGACGCGGGGTGTTCTCGGCCGAGGGGGAATTGATGTTCCTTGAGGGGTTCGTGGCTGACATCACCGAGCAGAAGCGCGCCCAGGACGAATTGGCCCGTTATCGCGAGAATCTCGAGGCACGCGTCGCTGAGCGGACCCGCCAGCTCGATGAGTCTAAAGAGCAACTCCGCCGCTCGGAACGCCTTGCCTCCCTCGGTACGTTTGCGGCCGGTATCGCCCACGAAATCAACAACCCCGTAGGCACGATGCTGCTTGCGGCCGAGAACGCCCTCGAACTCCGCAAAATGCCCGGGTCCGAGGCCGTGGTCGATGACTGCCTCAGAGGAATCGTCTCCGAAGCCCGCCGCTGCGGAGCGGTGATCCAGGGCGTGCTTCAGTTTGCTCGCCGGGAACAGGCCCCCAAGACCCCGACATCCATCGAAGCCGTCATTCGCAGGTCGGTCGAGATGATCGCTCCCCAGGCACAGCGACAGGAAGCAACTGTCAGTGTTCATCTGGGCGCGGACCTCCCGCAAATCTCACTCAATGCTCTTCAAATGGAGCAGGTCTTCGTCAATCTGCTGAGGAATGCGTTGGAAGCGGGAGGTAAGGGTGTCAAGCTGGAGGTGCGGGCCGATGTGGCCGACGACCGACTCCGAGTCACGGTGAGCGACAACGGCCCGGGAATCCCAAGAGATCATTTGCCTAGGGTTTTCGACCCCTTTTTCACCACCCGACGAGAACGTGGCGGGACAGGGCTTGGCTTGAGTCTGGCGCATGCTATCATTGTGGACCACGACGGGCAGATCTCCGTGAACAGCCGGCCCGGCGGCGGCACGACCTTTACGATCGACCTGCCCTTGCGATCATGATTCTAGCGGTTCGCGACTCTCACTGCCTGGGCGGGCATCGCCGCCGGCCCGTGGGGAACCTGCCCAAGACGGCGGCGGACGGCGGCATTCGGGGGCTCCCATGGCCAGGATTTTGATTGTTGAAGATGAGGAAGGCTTTCGCAGGCAACTGGATATCGGCCTGTCCGCCCTGGGCCATGAGATACGCTGCGCATCGAATGGACGAGAAGGCGTGGACGTGGGGGCGCGTTTTCGGCCCGACCTGCTGGTGACTGACTGGATGCTGAAGGACGACATTCACGGCCTGCATGTCATTCAGGTCCTGCGGGCGGTTCTGACGGATCTCAGGGCCATCCTGATCACCGGCTTTGCCTCGACCGAGCTTCGTCAGAACGTCGACTCAAGCGGCATCGCCCAATTCATCGAGAAGCCTTTCACGTTGGAGCAAATCCGCAAGGCGGTTGAGAACGCTCTCACGGGGCCGTATCAGACCGGCCGGCGGGCAACGCTGGCAGTCGTCGAGATCACAACCGGTGGCGGGATTCGCCACGCCAACGACGCCGCCCTCGATCTCTTTGACGAGACCGAGAAGGGGCGGGGCGCTCGCAACTTCTCTGAGCTCTTCCCGGCCGGAGCTGCGCCGGACCTCGACCAGGCCCTCGATGACTGGAAGGTCGCTCACCCCGTGGCCGATCGCAGAATCGCCTGGCACCTCCGTACCCAGGAACCGGACGAGCACGGCAGCCGGCTTGTGATCCTCCGGCGCGGCGATGGTCCGCAATATGTCGGGCTTCCCCTGATCGAAATGCTCCTCGGCGTCGTCTCGCCGCGGGGCACACAGTGGCCGTTCGATGGGCGCGTTGTCATCATCGAGGCCGACGCAACCACGCGCAAATGGCTCGTTACGACCATCGAGAACGTCGGCGCCGGGTGCTATGCGGTCGAGTCGGTTGACCAGGCCGTCCGACTGCTTGGCACCGACGAGGGACTCCAGTTTGCCGTGCTCGACTACAACACGGCCGGACCCGACCCGTCCGACGCGATCGAACAAATGCGAGCGGTCAGGCCCGACGTCATCCTGATCGGTAGCAGCATCGATGACCGACGCGAAGCCTTTGCCTGTCTGGGCGTGACGCTGTTCCTGCAACAGCCGTGGCGGGCTGCCGACCTGATCAACCTGCTGACCTGACGAATAAGACGGCCTTCGGCCGCGAGTCTGAAAAGCTCCGGTCAATGCGATTGAGATGCTCGTCCGCGGGGCTGATGGCGACGTCTCTGGCTCGATGATTCTTCACCGGGACGCAAGAACCTGGCGGCTCGCAATCGTGTTATGGTGAACCCATTGTCCAGATCGTCAGCCGACCAAGCGGTTTCGGCACGCCGGGCGTGATGAAACTCATGGCATATCCCACGAAGATAACAAACCCGTTCGCGATGACGCCGATCCAATATGTGTGGACTCGAACGGAAATGCAGTCCGGCAGTTGGTCGAAGCTGCACAGGGCAAGATAGGCGTCGAGCAGAAGCGTCAGCACCAATGCGACCGAGGCGGAGATGTAGTTGGCCCGCGTGGTGAGAAACCCGAGCAGGAAGAGCCCCATTAATCCGCCGCCGAACACGATCTGGATAATTCTGAGGTTCAAGTCCACCATGCTTTCCTTGGGCAGGTGAGCGATGACGACGGCCCCGACAATCATGGCAACCGCCGCGCCCACCGACGCGATCTTGCCTACGCGAAGGTAGAAAGCATCATCGCGGCCGGGGCAGATGTGGCGCTTGACGATGTCCACCGTGGTTACCGTCGCCACGGAATTGATACTTGAATCAAGCGACATGGTCGCCGCCAAGAGGCCCGCGATGACCAGCCCGGCGATCCCGGCCGGCATCCGGCTGAGGATGAAGTAAGGGAAGATGTAGTCCGTTCTCCTCTCTGAAACGATCTGCTCGATGCCGGAATCAGGAAACACCTGATAATAGACGAATAGACTCGTCCCAACGAAGAAGAAGAAGACCCAGATCGGCAGACTCATCGCCGCGCAGATCGCGGTCGCCTTGCGGGCTTCACGCATGGACGAGGCGGCCAGATACCGCTGGATCACGTTCTGATTGGTGGTGTACTCCGTGGTCCAGTTCAGCAGGCCGATAAGCACCATGGCGGGGAACGTACGCTCGGCCAGGTCCCAGCTCATGGGGCCCAAGCTGAACTTATGCTGTTTCATCCCATCTTGCACGATCTGCGCCAAACCGCCGGGCAACTGGTCCACGATGAAAAACAGCGGAAGTACGGCACCCGTGATGAGCACGATCGCCTGAACCACGTCGATCCAGATGACCGCCTCCAGCCCGCCGAGGATGGTGTAGAAAGACACCACAACTCCGACGATCACGATCACCCAGATAATCGATGTGCCGGTAAGAATCTGCACCGGGATGGAGACGAGATAAAGGACGGTGCCCAGTCTCACGAACTGCAGAATAATGAAGTTGATCGCCCCGTACAACCGCAGCAGCGGGCCAAAACGTTCCTCCAGGTACTCGTAAGCGGACATGACCTTGCCGCGCCGGAAAAACGGGATGAATAACAGGATGGCGACCACCGCGATCAATGGGAGCGTCAGGTTCTGCACGATCTGTCGCCAATCGAGGATGAATGCCGCACCGGGAAATGCCAGGAACGTCACCGAGCTGATGGAGGTTGCGAACATCGACAGCCCGACCGCCCATCCGGGGAACGCCCGATTCCCGACAAAATACCCCTCTGTGGTCTTCTTTTTCCGGGCGAAGTAAACGCCTATTGCCGCCATCCCGAGCAGGTAGACGACAATGGTGCCCACATCCATAAACCGAAGTGTCACGTCTGCAATCATTGTCCGTGGCCGGATGAGTATCCGCGACCGTCAGAGTCGCAAGGCCGGCGATTCGCTCATCGAGACATTTCTTCGAGCCTGTTTCACGCTGTTCCAGGGAATGTCCTCAGTCCTGCTCGGAAATCCATGCCTCGTCGAACGCGGCGTGCTTCATGCTCTTGCCGCCGTCGGTGAAGAAGCTGTACACCACGTGGATCCTTCCGTCGGCGGCCTGGATCACGGCCGGGTAATGGTAGCTGCCGGTCTTGTGACGTTCCAGATGCCGGGTCCATTTCCAGGAACGTCCCTCATCGGAGGAAAGCGAGACCGCCAGACTGCTGCGGCCCTCGGTGGTGTCGTTATAGACCAGCACCCAATTGCCGTTGGCCAACCGCAGGCCGTCAATTCCCGACCCGGGATTGGGCAAATCGGTGACGCCCACCGGACCCCAGGTGATGCCCTCGTCGGCGGACTCCGCGACGCGGATTCGCTTTAATGGGCCGTTTTCACGCATGTAGGCGACCAGCGTCCCGCTCGATCGTCGCAGTACCGTCGGCTGAATGCTGCCGAAGCCCGCCAACGGCTCGCTGGCGAACCAGGTCCGGCCCTTGTCATCGCTGATCGCCATGATCCCGGCGGAGTAAGTGTCCGAATAGAGGGGCAAGAGGATTCGGCCGGAAGGCAGCGTGGTCGGCTTGCAGCGCGGCTGCCAGCCGAGGCGACTGAACAACTTGTCGTCGATTCGCTCCTTGAGCTGTTCGATCTTCTGTTTGGTCTGAACCTCGTCGGGCAGGATCGAGGGTTCCGCACGCAACCGTTCGTCCAAGGCCCTGTGCATCTTTTCCCGAAAAGCGCGTGGCTTGAGCAGAATCACCCCTTGCCACTCCCACTTCGGTGCCCCTTCGCCGGTGTAGTGGCTGGCAACCCGAAAGTTGGTGATGCAGGACTCCCAGGAATTGGCCAGGATCGTGGGCCAGAAGAGCCACAAGCGTCCCTGGCCGTCAATGTGCATGGCGGTGTTGCAGTCCGGGAAGCCGGGTGTGTCGGCCAGCAGGAACGCCTCGCTCCATTGTGTTGAGCCCTTCCGACGTCGGGCCTCGTATACGGCCACGTCATCGGCTGAGCGCTCACCCGAGCCGCGGTACCAGGAAACCAGAAGATCGCCATTGGGGCACTCCACGATTCCGGGCGCATGGTTGTGTTGGGGATGCAGCGGGAAGACCAGCTCAGCTTCGTATTGCCCGGGCACGGCCTGACTTGCACTCGAAGCGGCAAGAAACGTTGCCACCATCAGCATCACGATGCAGGCCTTGGTTGCACGCATGATTTCTCTCTGCAATCACTCAAACAAGGTAAAAGCAATCCCTGCACGAGGTCAAGTTCGGCAGGCGCGAGGACGCACCTGCTACGGGCACGCCGGCATCTGGTTCTCGCCGCCGAAACAGGACTGGAACTCCGCGAAGTCCGACTGATCCACCTCGGCGTCGCCGTCCGCGTCAAGACAGGCACATCTGCTCACCCCCGCGGCGAGGGGAACGCCAACACCACTCACGCGGCCCTCTTTCATTACTCGTTACAACCGCCTTGACCCCTTGAAGGGCATCACTGTATGATCGCCGACCAACGCATACGTCTCTGTTGCCCGTGTCGGTTTGCGGTGTTCTTCTCAGCATGTGGATTCCGGTCATGATCAGCCGTCTTTCAATGTGGGTGTTTGTCGTTGGCGTGGGCTTCGCTTCGCTGCCTGTGCTTGCCGAATCTCCGACCTCGCAGCCGACCCGTGAGATGGTCGCCGTCGAGGGCAAGGGCTACCTCGAGCAAGTCGACGGCTACCCTGTCCTGCACCTGAAGGGGAGCCCTGAAGAGATGGGTTACCAGCACGGCGTGCTGATGCGCGAGCACATCCGGCAGAACGTGGCCTTCCTGCTCGATCAGAATCCGGACGAGGTGATCGAAATCGGCCCTCTGAAACTCACCCGGACGATGATCGGCGGAATGCTCAACGGGGTCTTCGCCGATAAGGTGCCCGAGCGGTTCATGAAGGAGATGAACGGGCTGGCCCGCGGGGCAGGCCTTCCGGTCCAGCGGATTACCGCTGCCAATCTCATCCCCGAACTATTCCACTGCAGCGGCTTTGCCCTGCTCAAGGAGGCCACCGCTGAAGGCCGGCTCCTTCACGGCCGGGTGCTCGACTACGGGGTAAACCTGCGACTCCAGGAGCACGCGGTCCTGGTCATTCAGGAACCCGACGGCCAGATCCCCTTCGTGAACGTCTCCTATGCCGGGTTCATCGGCTCGGTCACAGGCATGAACTTCGAACAGATCAGCATCGGCGAAATGGGCGGCCGGGGCCAGGGCCAGTGGCAGGGCATCCCGATGAGCTTCCTGGTGCGAATGGTGCTCGAGCAGGCGAAAACCCTCGACGAAGCCATCGCCGTCTTCGAGAAGAACCCGCGAACCTGCGAATACTACTACGTCATCTCCGACGCCCGGGCCAACACGGCGGTGGGGATGAAGGCCGTCCCGGAGAAGGTGGAACTGGTCCGCCCCGGCGAGCCGCACCCCCTGCTGCAATCGCCGGTCAAGAACACCGTGCTCATGTCCGCCGGCGACCGCTACCAGGCCCTGAGCAGGCTGGTGGCCGAAGGTTATGGCAAGTTCACTCAGGCCTCGGCGATCCGGTTGATGGACGCCCCGGTAGCCATGAAACACAATCTGCATGATGCTCTCATGGTGCCCGGCCAGGGCATTATCTGGGTGGCCAACGCCGACCAGGAAGGCAGCCCCGCGTGGAAGCAGAGGTACTATCGTTTTGACTGCCGAGCCCTGTTGAAAAGCCGTCCACCGGCCATTGCCCCGCACGATGCCGCAAAACGTTGAAAGCCGGCTCTCGACGAGGATTGCACCGGGCAGAAGCAAACGTCGCGGCAGAGCGACGACCATGCCGAGTGCAGGACGCTCTGGAATTACCGCGACACGCGCAGCAGCCAACACCCCACTTCCTGACGCTGCCGGAACTCACCGCGCACACACCGTCCCATCTTTCGCGCCTACCGCAGGCTTGCCGGAAGGATACTTTTCACCCACCGGGGCCCCGTGCGCTTGGAACTCGGCCGTCAGGTGCCGCAACTCGTCATAGTGGAAATGGTCCCGCGAGAGGACGGTGCCGGTGGCGTTCTCACCGTCGTAGGCCGTAGCGGTCTGACCGTAGCTCTGAAATCAGTATGCCGTCTCCCGAATGACGACTGCGATCAGATTGTCGTCATGGCCACGACCGGCCTCACTGCTTCGTTTGGCGTGATTCCAGACCGGCAAGAAGTGTCGTATGCTCCCCGCGGTTCCGGTCGCCTTTCATGCGGCCGCGCGCTTCCAAGGGTAACCGGAATGCACGGACGGCGAGGGCACACACGTCGTTGCCGGGAACGTCCTACTCGTTGAACTCGCGAGGACGGCCGATGGAAGAGCAGAAAGCCTCTTCGTCGCTTGGGGCCGAACGGTGCTCTCCGGGTACGCGGTCTAGGAACAGAACGAAATCGAGCTGCCGGTCGGGTGTCCCGCGCTGCTTGGCGAACTTCCGGGCGATCTCCAACGCCGGAAGCGTGTCGCGGCCCATGACTCTCACCAACTCGAAATGGATCAGCCCTTCGTATGCCCGGTAGACCAGCTCCGTGCAGACCAGCTTGTCCGCGGAGAAGAAATCGAACTCGAAATCATACGGTTTGCCGAGTTGGGCGAACGCCCTGGCAATTGCACGTGCCTTCTGGGCATCATCGAGCCGCGGACGCAGGACAGCGACGTAATCGGCATGAAGGGATTCCGTCAGAGAGTTGACAATGACTCCTTCGCTGACGGATTCGATGACGGTGTGAGGCTGGCCATCCGCGGCCATCGCCAGGTACCTCGTCAGATGATCGCGGATCATGGGATCGTCGCTGGTGTACCTGTTACCCTCGCGCCGGATCAGGCCGAGGCGTTCAAGATCTTCGGTTGCTCCAACGTACAGAGCCGCATGCGGCCAGAAGCCGGGAAGGAAGGCATTGGACAGGAACCAGTTGCGTCGTTCCAGCAGGATGTCACCCGGCCGGAGTTGCTCCTGGATCGCAAGTATTTGTTCGCGGCTGATCAGCGGCTCCCACTGGGCCAGGCGCGTGTCGCCGATCCATGTCGAGACGACTGACTGGGCCGCATACGCGGGCGTGTAGCTGTCCTGACGAACGCGGGCCAGTATCTGCTCGAAGCGGGCCCCGGCGCGATCCAAGGCGCTCTGACGTATCTGCCCGGCTGAGCGGTCGATCAACTTCTCGATCCAGAACCAGTCTTCCGCAGGCCACACCTGGCCCGAGGCCCACACTTCACGATGAGTCTCGAAGTAAGCTTCCATCTCCGCCAGGGCCTGGGCATTCCGCCCGCTGAAAACGCTTTCGCGGATGCGGTCGAGCATCCCGGCTGGGATGCCGGCCTCCGGGTCGGCCTCGTTCAGCTTGCGGCGGGCGGGCTGATCGTCGCCGTAAACGGAAACGAAGCGACGGTCGGCGTCGAACAAGCCGGTCCCTGCCGCATAGCCCAACAGCATGCAGCGGGCTCGTAAGGCCGGATCGCGCACGGACTGAAAGCCCGCATAAGTCGCCACCATTCGGAGCAGGGCGGCCCGATAGCTCAGGTAGCTCATGAACTGGCGGCGCAACTGATCCTCCTCATCGGGGGTGAAGTACTGCCGGCTGTCGGCGGCACGCCGTTGCTGCAACTGCGATTGCAGTGCCGATCCTTTGGCGATCAGATCGTCAAGGCCTGCGACTACAATCTTGAGCCGATCGAGATCGCTGCGTGCTTGCGATTCCAGCTCAGCCGGACTGAGGTTTGCCAGGAGAGACGGCAGCGGCTCAAAAAGCGGGGGTGACGGTGCGGTGACGCGCCCGGCATAGAATGCGGCCAGAACCAGGAGTGCCTGCCCGACCAGCAGCCACGCGATCTTCACCGTCGGCGGCACGCGTGCGGCCGACAGGTGGATGCCCCGCAGCCAGAGGACCACCGAACCCAGGGTGGCCATGCCGGCGGCCAAGGCCGTCATCCAGATGTGCAGGGGGGCGACGTCCGCGAGGAGGTGTCTGCGCAGCCCCATGACCGCGAGCAGCAGGGAGGTCAGCAGCGCGCAGGCGATGGTCACACGCACGAGGCCGCGGCGATCGGGTGGGGCCGCCATTCGCAGCCAGATGATATGTGTCGAATGGCAGGCTGCGATCATGGACAGCCACCACACCCGCCAGATCAGCGGGTGCATCTTCCAGGACGTCCAGACCAACACCAGATAGCACGTCTGAGACAGAACAATGGTCGCCACGCTGATGGCCGCGATCCATGGGTAGCGGTAAGCACCGCGGGCCTGCAAGCCGGCCAGCCAGCCACCGATGGCCAGGCCAACCAGCGTGAGTGCGATTTGCCACCGTGGATCGTGCAACGAGTGAAGACGATCCCACCGGAGGATCGCGCCCGCGACAACCATGACACCAAGCGCTGTCAGGCAGAGACGGACAAAAAACCACAAGATGCGGCATGCCGCGGATGGGCCGGTTACCGAGGTCATTCGATCCTCACATGTCTGCAGGAAACCCAAACGGCATGGTATCGCCGGCCATTGAACCGCTCAACATGCTCTGGTGTGGGCGTACCGGGGTGGGTCGCCGGCGGTCATTCGTTCGACCGTTTTGGCCTGGCGGCCAGGCTATCGAAGGCGTCGCCGCGGCCGCGCGAGCAGAGCCGTCAACGAGAGGCTCAGAGTCTCGATCATTCCGGCTCCACAACGAGTGACGGTTGGTATGGTCGCGTTGCCGCCATTGGGGGTTGTGCCGCCGTCACCGGTGCTGCTTGTGTCGCCATCGTCCGGCGGGTCGGTGCCATCATCGTTCGGAGGTTCGGTTCCCTGATCGTCAGGCGGCTCGGTGCCTCCATCGTCCGGAGGCGCGATGCCACCGTCGTCGGGCGGCGTTGTTCCACCGCCACCCGGAGGCGCGCTGCCGCTGACCGTCACAATGAAATCGGGACCAACGATTGCATCAATATCAGTGAAGGTGTCATCCCCCACGCTTGCATTGATGAGGTTCAACGTGTATGTGCCGGCCGGTGCGGCTGGATCAACGGACAGGTGGATGGTTGCCAATACGGTTACGGCCGTCGGGCCAATATGATCGCCCGCCGGTAATGACCCGATCGTACCTGAGCCGACCGGGTCAAGCCCCATGGGGTCAATGGGCAACCCCCACGACGCATCCCAGTCGGCGGCGTTGTAGCTCCCGCCGGTGATATCGAGGACGTTCGGCGCACCGGCTACCAACTGCGCTTGAGCCGCGACAACAACAACGTCTTGGATGTCCAGGCGTATATCGACGCTGAAAACGCCGCCCGGGGCGACGGTCACGGACGCGCCGCTGCCCCCGGCCGTGAGCACGGACATTGTGACCGCGCCCGAGGCTGGGGCGACAAAACCCGCGAGCAGCGAGATAGTTGACAGGCGGTATCTCATTCTCGTCTCTCCACTGTGACGCAAGGGTTCGTGATCGGACGTTCTCGCCGTTCCCGACGATGGCCCACGCCGTTTGGGGCAGGCCCATCGCGTGCCGGCGGAGAAGTCGCGGGCAGCAGTCTCGGGCAGGGGTCCATAACCGGCCCCAAACGCACGGGAGGGGCTGCCTGCGCATGGGCGGGGCGGTCCCTCAAACGGGCGATGCGTCCCCACCGGTTTCATCGTCGTGATGCTTGCTCAGATTGAGATCTCAGACGGCAGAGGCGGAAGGCGAAGGTCCGAATAGCACTACGCGGGCCGCTCTCCAGCCCCTTCGGAAGAGCAGCGAACATCACACCGCGAGGGCTTCATCCAAAGTCTTGTAGACGCCGAAGAGCCGCGTCACGCCGGCCACTTCAAGCAGTTCGAGTATTCGCGGCTGCGGTCCGACCAGTTGAACCTCTGAATCGCGCCGGCGGCATCGTTGCTGCGCCGATATGATGGCGCCCAGACCCACCGAGCTGATGAAGTCAAGGTCCGACAGATCGATTACCAGGCGTTTGATGGGGAGGTCGGCGAGTTCGGAGAGTCGATGCTGCAAATCGCCTGATACGTCCATCGTGGCCGAGCCGGCGAGCTTGACGACGGCGCAATCTCCTCGCTGTTCGACCGTGATTCGAAGCGTTTCGCTTGAAGCAGGAAGGCTTGACATCAGACTCTCTCCTTGACCAGTTGAACCTCGTTCCCCTCATCGCTGAAAGTGACTTCGTCGAGATAGGATCGCATGAGCATGATCCCACGGCCGCATGGCAGACACACGCGATCGGGTGAGGTCGGATCCGGGACCCTGGACGGATCGAAACCGGAGCCCTCATCGCGCACACGCACGATCACTCGCTCCGGACCGACGTCGTAGCTCACGATGATGCGCTTGGTCTCATCGCCGCGGTTGCCGTGCTTGAAGGCGTTGACCATCGCCTCTTCGAGGGCCAGTCGGATGCCGAAAACGCATCGCGGGGCGTAACCCATGGCTTCCACCTGGCGAATGATCCGGTCCTCGACCTTCCGCGCGGCGGTAAGGTTGTTGGGAATGATGATTCGGAAAGGCAATGCCTCGGAATGCGACGGCATGTCGGTTGCGCCCCGTCTCAAATCACAAGCTTGATCGCGTCCGCTACTGTGTCCTCGATTCGGAACAGCTTGTTGAGCCGCGTGATCTTGAAAACCTCAAAGATCGGCGGGCGGATGCCGGCCAGGACAAGTTGCCCGCTTCGCTGGTCCACCTGACGATTCAGATTGATCAGCTCGCTCAGGGCCCGGCTGGACAGATACTCGACCTCAGCAAAGTCAAGGACCATTTTCGGGGGGCGTTCGGCCAGTGCCAGTTCCTGAAGCCGCTCGCCAATCCGCTGGATCTGCAACTCGTCGATGATCTTGCGGTCGCGGAACCGGACCAGGACAACACCGTCTTGCCGGGATACTGCGAGTTCGTCTAACGTCTGCGTCATCTTCATTTACTCCCGGATCGGCCAGAGTAAGCGCTCACATTCACTCCACCTTGGATTAGAGTCGGCCTCCGCCGGAAAGTCAACGAACCGTATCTCTTTTATTTATAGGTACTTCGAAAGCCTCGGGGCATGACCTCCCCTTGAAGGGCGGCGGCCTTCAGCAACCGAGTCGACTTCCGTGCTTCTCCCGCAAGCGGCTTGCGCGAGTCTGGCTTCCGGACCCGCCCCTTTCTATCATTGTTGAATGTGCGAGCCCGTTCGACCGCCATGTCAGGTCGACGGATGCCCGTGTTGCCGGGGTGCCGTGTGTCACGTTCGCGGATTGTTGTTGGAGTCATCCTGATTGTCCTGCTGATGAACGCCACGCCGGCGCTGGCATGGGGACCGGCGACCCACATGAAGCTGGGGAGCGACCTGCTGAGTCAACTGGGTTTGCTTCCCGCGGCCGTCGCCGCTTTGCTTGCCAGGTATCGGCGAGACTACCTCTTCGGGAATCTGGCTGCTGATGTCGTCATCGCCAAACGCCTCAGCCGGATCAAGCAGTTCTGCCACCATTGGGCCACCGGCTTTGCGATACTCGAGGATGCCTCCACGGATGCGAGCCGGGCGTTTGCCCTGGGTTATCTTTCGCATCTGGCGGCGGACACGGTCGCCCACAACAAGTTCATTCCTCGTCAGATGACGCTGACTCGCTCCACGCTGTCGTTTGGCCACCTCTATTGGGAGCTTCGCGCCGATTCGACGATCGGCCCGCACCATTGGGGCCAACTGCGGGTGGTTCTCGGCGAGGCGTTTGCCGAGCACGAGCGCAACCTCCATTCGAGGTTTACCGACACTTTCCTGCCGTTTTCCATCAACTGGCGGCTCTTTTATCGGTTGAATCGTTTCATGAGCCGTCGGCTTTGCCGGCGCGCCTTGGACCGGATGTACGATATGTCCCGATGGACCTTGTCGGACCAGTTGATGCGCGAATACCGGATGGATTGTCTGCAGCGAATGATTGACGTCGTCTCCAACCAGAGGGGGGCGACTGTGCTGCACGAAGACCCGAACGGAAACATCGCCTTGGCCTATAGCAAGGCCCAGCGCCGCCAGCTTCGCCAGATGGCCCGCTGCGGGTTGATCACGCCGCACATCATGTATGAAGCCGCCGTCAGCCACGCGCCGATGGCAAGCAGTGGCGCTCATCGCCGGTTGGTTGAGCGGTGACCCCGGGATGGCCTGCCTCGCAGTCGGCGCTCTCGATCCGTTCAGTGTCCCAGGGCGGCACTCCGCTGAGAAGATTGCTCGTAATGGCGCGCTACTGTCAGGAGTCGATCATGGTTCGACGTTCCGGGATCGCGGGAATAGCTGTTGTTTTGTTTGTATGTGCCGCAGCCGCGGCGGAGGAGAGACTCGACCGTGGCTTGGTGGCGCTGAAAACGGCTGACGGGCGGGTCTATCTCGGCTGGCGATTGCGGGCCGACGATCCGAGGGACGCTGCCTTCAACGTCTATCGGCACGGCAGCAACGACCCGACGGCGACCAGGCTGACCGCCTCACCTATCGGCGACTGCACCAACTACGTTGACGGCAACCCCCCGGCCGATGCGAAGTACTTCATACGACCGGTCAGCGCAGGCACCGAGGGTGAGCCCTCCCCCGCAGTCGCGGTCACGGATACGTCCGGCGCGGCGTCCTGCGTACGCATCAAACTGCAGGGCAACTATGGTTTTCAGAAATGCGCTCTGGCCGATCTCGACGGCGACGGGCGGCTGGACTACATCATCAAGCAGCCCGATTTCAATACCGACCCGTACCAGCACCCGGGATACTGGAAGCGGAGCGAAGACACCTACAAGATCGAGGCCTACAACCACGACGGACGGTTCATGTGGCGCTATGACATGGGCTGGTCGATCGAGGAAGGCGTGTGGTACTCTCCTTATCTCGCTTACGACCTCGACGGTGACGGCAGGGCGGAGATCTACACCAAGGCCGGCGAGGGCGACCCCCGCGACGAGAAAGGCCTGGTCACCAGCGGCCCCGAGTGGCTGGTCAAGATCGACGGCCTGACCGGCAAGGTCACGCGCAGACTGCCCTGGCCTGACCGCAGCGGATACGCCGGCTACAACTACTGGAGCCGCAACATGCTGGCGGTGGCCTATCTGGACGGGAGGCAGCCGGCGCTCATCGTGCAGCGCGGTACCTACGACGTGATCAAGGTTGAGGCCTACGATCCCGAGCTGCGGCTTATCTGGCGCTGGGACTCACGCAGCGAAAAGGAAAGATATAACGGCAGCGGCTCACACGGCACCCGGGCTGCGGACGTCGATGGCGACGGACGCGATGAACTGATCCTCGGTTCGTCAGTCCTCGATGACAACGGCCGGGGCCTCTGGGTCAACCCGATGAGTCACCCCAGAAGCTCGCACCCCGACGTCTGCTCCGTTGGTGATATTGATCCGGACCGACCCGGGCTCGAGATCTTCTACGGCTACGAGGTTGACCAGCCCAGGAACGGCGTCTGCCTGGTCGATGCGGCCACCGGGCGCATTCTGTGGGGGTTCGAGGGACCAACCTACCACGTACACGGCTTTGGGATGGTCGCGGATATCATCGCCGCACACCCGGGCCAGGAGTGTTACGCAGGCGAAAAGGAGCACGGCCAGTATTTTCTTTACACCGCCAAGGGCGAGCGGATCGGGAAGGAGAAAATCAACAGCCTTTCTCCCAGCGCCATCTGGTGGGACGACGATGCCCAAAAAGAGCTGATCCTCTCCGGCAGAATCCAGCAGTACCGCGGGCAGGTCTACGAGTCCGTCCAAGGTTCGCCGGTTGCCATCGCTGATTGCCTCGGTGACTGGCGGGAGGAGATTCTCACCAGCGTCCCGGGCGAATTGCGAATCTACACGACCACGATTCCGACCAACGTCCGCCGCACTTGCCTGATGCAGGATCGCCAGTACAGGCTCGGCGTGGCTGCCGTCTCCATGGGATATTTCTACTGGCCGCAGTTGTCTCTTGCCGGTGCGGCCCGATTCGCCGAAGCCCGAAAAGCACGATGATCCGCCTTCGCCGACTCGACGCCGGCGCTTGACGACGAGACCGGAACTTCTACATTACCGCCGGGAGCGATCATCATGCCCATTTACGACGTTCACACCCACGTCGGCCTCGATCTCGGGTTTTTTCTTCGAGGGTGGAGACCCTATGCCGCTTGGGTGCCGGATCTCATCGAGCACATGAACGCCCACGGGATCGACCGGGCGGTCTGCTTCCCGTTCACCCTTCCGTCGGCGTTCGATGCCGTCGCTTTCGCGGATCAGGGGCGGGTGGAATTGTTGCCCGGCCGCGTGCCGTTCGATCGCGAGAACGACATCCTTGTCCGCGAGATCGAGGCCCTTGAGGTCGGCGACCGTCTGTACCCGCTGGCGATGATCGACCCTTCACGCCGCGTGAACGAGCAACTGAAGAGGCTGGAGCGCCTCGCGGGGCGCATATCGGGGCTCAAGCTGCAATCGACAATCATCGAGTCGCCGGTGTGCAGTCTGCTCACGACCGGCCGCAGTCTCCTGGAATTCGCCGCCGATCGGCGATGGCCGGTCCTTCTTCACGCCACAATCTGGGAGCAGGCTCCGCACGCAAGGATTGCCGATTGCTTTGCCGTGGCGGAGGCGTTTCCGTCGATCCGCTTCGATCTGGCTCACTCGCTGGCCTTCCATGCGGGTTATCTCCGGCGCGCGGCGCAGATGCCGAATGTCTGGGTGGACTGCGCTGCTCTGTTGGCACACTGCCGACTGGCCCGCGACAACTCGCCGATTATTGCCGCCCCGGCCGACAGGTTGGACGCCGATTACACGCGGCCCGGGCAGGTGCTTGAGGCGATTCACGCGGTTCTCGGCGACCGTTTCCTGTGGGGCTCCGACAATCCGTTCATGAGCTGGTGCGATGATCGCCTGCGGCTGTTGTACTCGTATGCCCAGGAGGCCGCGGTGCTCAAAACGTTGCCTGAACACGTCCGCGCAGACATCTGCACCGTTGGTCCGGAAGCCTGGTTGTTCGGGCGGAAAGGAAGCACGCTGTGATCACCTTGAAAAGGCACGCGGCGCTGGTGACCGGCTCGACCAAGGGTGTCGGTCGGGCGATTGCGATCGCATTCGCCGAGGCGGGCGCCGACGTGGTCATCCACGGTCGGACGATGAGCGACGAGGCCCGCGAGACGATGGAACAATGTCGTCGGCACGCGGTGCGCGTCGCGTTCGTCGCGGGAGATCTCTCAGGGCCTGGCGAAGCGGCGGTAAACAAGGTGTTCGCCGATGCGACGGCGGCTCATGACGGGATCGATATCCTGGTCAACAATGCCGGCCAGTACTTCGACGTGCCGTTTCTGGAGATGGACATTGAGCGGTTCGAGAGAACGATGCGACTCAATGTGGCGTCGGGCTATTTTCTGACGCAACGGTTCGCCAGGCGATGGATCGAGCGAAAGACTGCCGGACGCGTGCTCTTCATCGGTTCGATCAACGGCCGCCTGGCTGAGCCGCTTTCGACGGCCTACGACACCTCCAAGGGCGCGGTCGAGATGATGGTCCGAACGCTGGCCGTCGAGCTGGCACCCCGCGGCATCCGAGTGAACGGATTGGCTCCCGGTCTGGTGCGATCAGCCTCGACGGCTTGGCTGGACAGCCGGCCGGCCAAGGCGGCATGGATCGCCTCGCATACCCCCGACAGGCAGATACCTGACGCGTCCGTCTGCGGGCCGGGCGCTGTCTACCTGGTCAGCGATGCGGCCCAACACGTCCACGGCCATATGCTGCTCATCGATGGGGGCATGAGCGCCCTGCAACAACCTGAACCGCCGGCAACTTGACGCCCTCCCATCGGGGGCCGCAAATCGTCCAGGAGATTCCTGCGGGCCCTCAGCCGATTTGTTCCAACCAGCCCGGTTTTGGCAGGTCGCCGACGAGTGGGCCGACGTACTCGCGGAAGGTGTTGAGCACGTTATTGCCTTCTTTGCTGATGTACTCGTCCGGGACGACCTTGGTGAACGGGGGACTGTCCGGGGCCACGTCCTTGAGCCCGACCAGCTTGGTCCCCACGGCATAGGTTGTGCCCGGCAAACGAACCAGGGCCACGCTGCCGTCGCGATCCTCGGATTGCAGCGAGTAGCTCACCGCCATTTGTCCGACCAGACGCGCCTCCCATGCGTCCACCTCGCTGTAAACACCGGGGAAGCTCCGCTGGAGGTAACCGAATGTGTCGGCCCGGACGCGCTTGATCTTGCACCGGCTCCGGACCGTGCTCGCGAGGTAATCGGCAAGCATGCCGGCCCCCGCCGAGATCTCCACGTTGCCATGCGGGTCGTAGGTGGGAGCACTCTGCTTGACCATCTCCAGGACTTTCTGCGACCATAGCTTGCCCTGCGTATCGACAATGCCCTCCGAGACGGCGACCACGCACCGTCCGAACTGCTCATACACCGCCGAGACGTCTCGCACGAACTGATCCAGATCGAACGCACGCTCCGGCAGGTATACCAGGTGCGGACCGTCATCGGGACGCATCCTCGCCAGGACGCTCGACGCCGTGAGGAATCCCGCGTTTCGGCCCATGATGATGTTGATCTTGACGCCCTGAAGGGCACGGTTGTCCAGATCGTCGCCGATAAATGCCGATGCGACGAACTTGGCGGCGCTCCCGTAACCCGGGCAGTGGTCGGTGACCAGCAAGTCGTTGTCGATCGTCTTGGGGACGTGGAAAACCCGCAGCTCGTACTTTGCGTCTTGGGAGATACGGTTGATGATCGCGGCGGTCGAAGCCGAATCGTTTCCGCCGATGTAGAAGAAGTACCGCACGTCCAGCTTGCGGAACACGTTGAAGATCTGCTCGCAGTATGCTTCATCCGGCTTGTCGCGGGTCGCCCCCAGCGCGGCGGCCGGCGTCTTGGCCACCAGCTCCAGCATGTTCGTCGGCTGGCGGTTGAGGTCGTAAAACTGCTCGTTGATGATGCCGCGCACGCCGTGCCGGGCGCCCAGAAGCCGGTCGATGTGAGAGTGTTTCTGGCTCTCTTCGATGATGCCGACCAACGACTGATTGATGACGGCGGTGGGACCGCCCGCCTGGCCCACAACAGCATTACCCCGCACTACGCTCATGTTCGCTATACCTCGTTTGCGATTGCCCTGATTCCTCTGCTTCATTAGGGTGTTCAAAAATCTGCCGGGCACTCATCCGGCAGCGGGGGGAGATTCTACCACGTGCGCTCGATGAATCCAGTGTCCACGGTTCCTTTCAGGAATTGAGCATGACTAAAGATCTCGCGGTGAATCGGAATTGTCGTCTTGACCGGTTCAATGGCGAACTCTTCCAGGCAGCGTCGCATGCAGGCGATCGCCTCGGCACGCGTCGCCTTGTGGACAATCAGCTTGGCGATCATCGAATCATATCGCGGGCTGATGGTCATGCCCGCATGAGCGTGAGTATCCAGTCGCACGCCGAAACCGCCGGGGGGGCGGAAGACCTCGATTTTTCCGGGGCAGGGGCGAAAGTCGGCGGCGGGGTCCTCGGCGTTGATCCGGCACTCGATGGCCACGCCCTTGTGCGTGATGTCCCTCTGTTTGAGCGAGAGCGTTTCGCCCGCCGCAACGCGAATCTGGAGCTGCACCAGGTCGTGGCCCGTGACCATCTCGCTTACCGGGTGTTCAACCTGAATTCGAGTGTTCATTTCGAGCAGATAAAACTTTTTATCGGGCGTAACGAGGAACTCAACCGTACCCGCACTGTAGTACTTGGCCGCCCGGGCCAGCCGGACGGCTGCCTTGCACAACTCCTCGCGAATCCGATCGTTGATCGCCGGACAGGGCGATTCCTCCACCAGCTTCTGGTGTCTCCGTTGCAGGCTGCAGTCCCGCTCGTAGAAGTGCAGGACGTTGCCGGCCCGGTCACCCATGACCTGAACCTCGACGTGGCGGGCGTCCTCGACGGCTTTTTCGAGGTAGACGGACGGATCCTTGAACGAAGCCTGAGCCTCCGAACGGGCGGCCGGTAGCGAATGACGCAGCGTGGCCTCGTTATGGACCAGCCGAATGCCCCGCCCGCCGCCCCCGGCCGCAGCCTTGATCATGACCGGGTAGCCGACCTGTGAAGCCCACTTCGCCGCGTCGTCATCGCTGTCCACAGGCCCCTCGGTCCAGGGAATGTTGGGCACCTTCGCCTTCTTGGCAAGTCTCTTGGCCTCGATCTTGTTTCCCAGGAGCCGCATGGATTCGGAGCTCGGGCCGATGAACTCGATCTTGGAGTCACGGCAGGCATCCGCGAACTGCGGATTCTCAGCCAGGAATCCGTAGCCCGGGTGGATCGCGTCCACATTTGCCACCTCCGCCGCCGCGATGATCCGGTCGATCTTCAAGTAGCTCTCGGCCGCCGCGCCGGGGCCGATGCATATGGCTCGATCTGCCAGTTTCAAATACGAGAGGTTCCTGTCCTCTTCCGAAAAAACGCAGACGGTCTGGATGCCCAGCTCCTTGCAGGCTCGAATGATTCTCAGGGCGATCTCGCCCCGGTTGGCTATCATGATCCGTGAAAACATGCTTGCTTCCGTTGCCGGGCGATGAAGACTATCTCGGCCGTACCAGCATCAGCGGCTGACCAAACTCCACGGCCTGCTGATCTTGGACAAGGATTCTCTCGATGACCCCGGCTACCTCCGCCTTGATCTCGTTGAAGACTTTCATCGCCTCAATGATGCAGATGGGGGTATCCGGACCGATTTCCATGCCCACCCTGACGTAAGGTTCGGAGTCCGGATCCGGGGCCTGATAGTAGGTGCCCACCATCGGCGAGAGGACCGGAACCAGTCCGTCTTCCGTCGGTTTCTCGATTGCCGGTGGCACGGGGGCTTGAGCGGGCTGAAGGACCGGCAGTGTTGCAGGCACGGCCGCCATAGCCGGGGCACCGGCGAGTGGGACTCCGGCCGGAGCCTTGCGAAGACTGATGGCCGTCTCGCCTTGCCTGACGCGGATTTCGCTGAGGTCGTTCTCGACCATCAGTTGGATGAGCTCGCGAACTTGTTGAACGTCGATCACACCACACTCCTACCTGCCTTGGCCATTGCGCTGCCCGTCAGGCGGGTTCCAGGGCCGCAGAGCCATTCGGAACCTCAAGGGCGCGCCTGGACCACCATGGCATCCAGGTTCTTGGGCAGGCTGGTCAGTACTTCGGCCCCGGTTTCCGTTACAAGAACGTCGTCTTCGATCCGAACCCCCCCGATTCCGGGGTAATAGACGCCGGGTTCAACGGTCACAACCATGCCGGGCTCCAGTCGGTCGGTGACCTTTCTGGCCAGGCGGGGCGCTTCGTGGATGTCCAATCCAAGTCCATGGCCCAGCCCATGAGTGAAACGGCGGCCCATGCCGGCCTTGGCCAAGACTTTGCGGGCCTTGCCATCCACGTCGCACATCCGGACGCCGGGGGCGATGGCCCGGATACCCTCCAACTGGGCTGCCAGAACCTTTTCGTACATCCGCCGAAAGCGAGGCGGGATTCTACGGACGAACACGACTCGGGTCAAGTCGCTACAGTACCCCTCCGCGATCGCCCCCCAGTCAATCAGAACCGCACTGCCCACCCCGATTCTTCGCTCGCCCGGTTTGGCGTGAGGCAGTGATGAGTTGGGTCCCTCAGCCACGATGATTGGAAAACTGGCGCCACGGGCTCCCAGTCGGGTCATCTCAAACAGCAGTTCAGCGGCGATCTGGCGTTCGGTCATTCCCAGACGCATTCGGCCGATCACCGTCCGGAATGCTGCTTCCGCGATTCGGATTGCCTCCCGGATGGCTGCAACCTCGGTTTCGTCTTTTTTCAGTCGCAGCGCGGATGCAACGCGGCCAAGCCCTCGCAGCTTCGTCGGTGCCACGGCTTTGCGAAAAGCTCCGAAATCCGACACAGTCAGATGCTCGGGCTGAAAGCCCAGCTTCCTCATGCGATGCCGTCGGGTCAGACGGGCCAAAGCATCCTTCAGCGAGCCGGTCCGAATCACCGCCGTTGCCCAGGGAGCCTTCTTGCCTGCCTCCTCTGCGAACCGTCCATCAGTCAGCAGATATACCCGCCTGGGCAGAACAAGGGCGGCCCCATCTTCCCCGTCAAATTCCGTGAGGTAGAATTGGTCAACCCGGTTAGTGACGAGGAAACCGTCCATACCCCTGCGGCGGATCTGCTCGCGGCAGCATTCGATGCGACGGTTTATCGCCACGGGCGGTTTGGGACAGCGGCGACCGTTTGCCAATGTTGGCCTCCTGGGACCAGTTACCGACTATTCGGCCGGCTGGAAATCTACGGGCCGAGGCCCTTGGTGTCAAAGATGGGACGGTATTGAACCATTGGTGCCCCTTGCTGGCCCGGCCGCTTTGTGTGGCCGATCAATGAAAAATGCGGGCCAAGCCACGCCACGGCAAAGGTGCGAACCGGAGGCTGGACGTGTCCGGCAGATGCGGGTGTAGTCGATGAGGATAGTGATCAAGGAAGGTGATTCCTTTCTGGGAGACGTGAGCTTCACCGAAGACGATGAAGTCACGATTGGCTCGCAGCCGGACTGCAGCATCTACCTGCCCGATGCCCGTGTTAGCGCGCTCAATGTGCTCATCATGCCTACCGAGGAAGGCCACTGGCTCGTCGAAAATGTTGATCCCGGTAACCGCGTCCTGTTGAATGCCCACGTGCTGACCCAACGGACGGCCCTTCAGAACGACGACGAAATCACGATTCATGACTATGTACTTAAAGTCTATCTCGAGGAAGACCTGAATCATGCGGTGGTCCAGGAACCGGAACTGACGGCCGAGGAGCTGATTCGGATCCGCGAATTCCCGCTGCCGGCCGGCTCCTTGGTTCGTCGTCACAGCGATTCATTGTCTCTCACCCGGTTACAACTGGACCGGCTCGCCGGAGCCTGTGCCGTCATCGACGGCACTCGCGACCTGCACGACTGGGTGGAAACCACGCTTAACCTTCTCCTCGATGTGTTTGAGGCCCGTTGTGCCTGGGTCGGCTTCCGACGACAGTCTCGGGGCGAGCTGGATGTCCAAGGGGGCAAGCTGGCCAACGGCCAGCCATGCGATCTCAACCCAATCATCGAGCTTCTGCGATATCGCTGCGTTGATCGGCACCAGCACATCTGCATTCGCAAGGTTCGCGAGCACGAATACATCGGCTCGGCCATGGGTGCTCCGCTGACGGGCAAAACCGGTTCGCTGGGCATGATCTACGTTGACCGCCGGGTAAAGACCTCGCGCTTCCGCAGCTCAGACCTCGATATGCTTTCCGCCCTTGCTGCCCGGCTCTCGCTCAAACTCCAGGCCCTGCTCGAAGGACATGCTCAGCGCTCCGCCGAAATCTCGGCCACTGAGATCAGCGTGGTGCATGCAATCCAGGAACACCTCGATCCCAAGGGCGTGCCTCCGCTCGAGGGTCTCAAGCTGGCTGCGTACAGCCGCTCGGGCCAGGAAAACCCCGGCGACGTATACGACGTGATGAAACACCCCGACACGCCCCTGACGGCGCTGCTGCTCGGGCACGTCAACGCCACCGGCGCATTGCTGGCCCTGTCGATGGCCCGCCTGCATTCCACCTTTCGCGTCGGCTTCTTGCACAATGACCCGCCGCATGCCTTGGCCAGGGCCCTGAACTGGCTGATGTACGATGAACGCGACCCCTCCACCGTGGACGCGGTATTCCTGACGATCTACCCCGGCGGAAGGGTGCGCTATTCGCGTGCCGGCAAGATCGGGGCGTTCGTCGTCGGAGCCGATGGTCAGCCCCGGCCGCTCGGAGCCGCCGATGCTCCGGCCATCGGGCAGGTCCGCAACTTCGAGTACCAGTCGTTTGTCGAGCAGCTCGCCCCCGACGAGACGCTGGTTCTGTACACCCGAGGCATTGCCACCTGCACCGACGGCCAGGGCCGTCGATTTGGCGAGCACCGTTTTATCACCCTGGTCTGCGACGGTTTCGGTCAGCCCCCGACCACAACCCTTCAGGATGTCACCACCGAACTGATCAGCTTCTTCAAAGACGGTCGCCACCCCGACGACATCAGCATCGTGCTGCTGCATCGCGAAGAAGACTGATAAACGCTCTCAGATCTGTTGGGACGCCCCGTCCCAAGGTTGGTGTTGTTCGTCGTCGCCGGTTGTTGAAACAGCCGCTGCGTGGTACCGCGCAGCCGGTTGGGGCGCGGGCCGTTACCACCCTGTGCGGTAGGGTGAGGTATACCGGGGGGAACCATCGGTGAAATCTGCGATGATTCCCCCACGGTCTCTCTCTGAGCTTCGCCGCTCCGACCCGGTTGGCTGCTACGGACAACTCGCCGTTTTGCAGGTTGTCCCGCTGCCTTGCGGGATCCCACCCAGGCTTGAGCACGTCATTGGGAGCATCTCGACACAACTTCCGTCTGTCAGGCAGCATGCTTCCGTCGAACACTGCGGATCGGCCGGGATTCCCGGACCGCTCGCGCACTGCTCGAACACGAGCAGGTCGGATTGGTCGATGTCCAGACCGTCCTTGTCCAGATCGGCGCACGTGCAATCCGGGGCCTCCGGTGGCAGCGGCACGCCGCCGTCCGAGCCGGTGTAACAAAGCTGTAGAAGGGCGAAGTCTCTCTGGTCGACGTCGCTGTCACGGTCGAGATCACCGGAGATCGGGCCGCAACAATTGCCGCTGACGGCGATCTCAAAGCCCTTGGTGGTGGTGGCGGACGTGCCGTCTTCGAGCTGCACCGTGAAGGCAAAGGTACCCGCCGTGTTCGGCCGTCCAGAAATCAGCCCCGTTGGCGACAGCGTCAAACCGGGTGGCAGGCTTCCGGAGACAATCGAGAAGGTCAACGGCGGCTCATAGCAGCCAAGCAGTTGAACGCTGTACAGGTTGTCGCAATCGCCTGCCGGAAGAGGCGGCGGGGTGACGATTCGCACCTCGGTCGGGACGATCGCCTCGACGTAGAAATCCACTTTGTCGTACGCGATGCGGTACGGCATCGTGCCATCCCACCATCCCCATACCCACTGGCTGTCCCGCAGGATGACGTGCTCCGGCGCGTACGAGTTGCCGTAACGGTCGGTCGGGGCAAACTCGCCCTCCTGTTCCACCTCGATCAATCCTCGCGTCCTGGCGTCAGGATAGGCCCGATCGTTCATGTCCACGATCTTTACCCAAGGAAATGACCCATGTTCAAGGTGGTGTCTGATGTCAGTGGAGGGGTTTGGCGGAATATCCATAATCGAGTATTGCCGTGCGTCATCGTCGATATCCCACCACAAGGTCAGGGTGTAACTGGAGTTCCAGTCCGGATCCATGTCGTGCGTGTTCCAGATCTTGGTCAGATAGTGCAGCTTCCAACGGATGCCCGTTGCGCAGGGCGACCAGTTGCGCACCGGCAACAGTTTTCCCCAGGTCCCTTCACAATTGCTATTATAGGTTCCCAAGGGCGGATCGTTGGCCCGGCCCCAGAAATGCTCGCCTGACGGCGTGGACAGGTCCAGAGGGTTGGTCGGGACGGTCACGCCGTTCGTGAGTCCCTCGATGGGTCCGGCTCCGTCCCCGGATCCGCCCCACCGCCAGGTGAGCGCGTCCCAGCCGAATGGGTGGGGCGTAACAAGGAATGGATACGCGGTGACGTTTTTGTCAAATCCGTAATGCTGGGTGTTGTACGGCTCCAGCTCGAAATCACTGTTCACAATATCGCCGGTGAACGGGCCGATCGCGCTTCCCGTGGCCGACTCGGCCGAGAAGACCACGCCGTCAAAGCAATTGTGCGTGGTGCTCATGTTTCCTTCGTGCTCCAGCCGGATTTCAAGCACGACGGCCTGGGGGTTGTCCGGAATACTGCCCGAGAGTTTGATCTTGCGCCAATTGTTGAATTCCAGAGACGAGCCCTTCACGAAAGCCATGGGGTCCAGGTCGCCGATGACATAGGTGTTGTCGCACACCCCCTGGAAATAGCTGAAATTGGTCACGCTGATGCGGCCGAACGTGTCATTCAGATTCGAGTTGGTCGCACCGCCGGAGCTCAGCGTGTTCCAGGTGAGTTTGATGTAGCGCGTTTGGTCGTCCCCGGTGCTGTTGACATCGGATGCGGTGCACAGTGCGCCCGGGTCGGCATTGATCGCGGCCATCAAGGCGGCCTTGGCGTCGTTCTTGGCAATTCCCTTGAAATCAGTGATCGAAATGACGTTGTTTGCGTCGTTCAGATTGGTGTTGGTGGCTGCTTGCCCGGCGGCGCCGGTCCAGATCAGCTTGATCGTATTCGTGCCACCGTCGATCGCGGTAAAGGGTGGCCCAGTGGGATCCGTGTTGATGGCATTTATGAGCCGCGACTTCGCGACATCCTTATCACGGCCCCAATTTGTGACCGAAATGGTTCCATTGGCATCGTTGAGATTGGTGTTGGTCGTTCCGCCGCCGGGTGCAATCCAGGTAAGGTAAACGTTGTTTCCGTCTCGGCCAGACGCATTGTAGGGGCGGTTGGGGTCGCTGTTGATCTTGGCGCTCAGTGCGTTCAAGGCGGTCTTGTAAGTGCCAACACCGTTGACCGGCACGTTCCCCTCCGCAACAACGCCGTTGTTGTCGAACTCGTACACAATATTGACACCCGTGGGATCGATCTCGATCGTGTCGCCATCCGCAACGTTTCCGACGATCCTGATCGTTGCTTTGAGCACAGCACTGCTCATGTCCACGACGACATGACCAGCTCCGACTGAACCGTCGGCGTCAAACTCATAGACGTGATTGACACCCGTGGTGTCCAGTTCGATCGTGTCGCCGTCCAGGATGCCGCCGGAAATAACGACGGTTGCCAACGGGTTCGGGACCACCACCGCGACATTGCTGGTTGGCCGAATCTGTCCGTCAGTGTCAAATTCGTACACGCGATTGGCCCCGCCCGTGTCGATCTCGATCGTGTCGCTGTCGTAGATGTCCCCCGAAATCATCACCAGGGCCGTGTCCCGCGGCGCCAGCCCGTCATTGTTCCAGTGGATGATGTACGTTTGCCGCGCCTGCCCGTGGCGGTTCCAGTGCCAACTGTGAGCCATCTGGGACCAGATCTCGAAGTGGTAGTTGGTGCGGTCGGCACCGGGATTCCAATTGGCCACATCGATGGTTTGCAGGTAGCGCGAAAGCTTTCCTGGGTGGGGCAGGTTGTCATAAGGTTCCGCGTCTTGCATCCAGGTCAGTCCGGCGAAATACTGACCATCCGGTGCAAGCAGCAAATCGTGAAATCTGTGTGCCCCCGGGTTCTCGGGAGTTACATCGCCCCCGCAAATACACTGTTTGATCGGCGGGTTGTGATAGTTGGCCACGCTGTCGGACAGAATGGTCCAGCCGTTGAGCGTGCCATCCTCAAAGCTGCCGTTGACCAGGGATTCCCCCGCCATGGATGTTGCCGGCAGAACTACGAGAAAACCAATTAGAAGAATGGAACCCGTTCGCATGTTCATGCCCTCCCGAAAGGCATAAGAAAGGAGTTGTGCATGCGGCTCTGCCTGACGGCTTTGCCGCGACGGTTCAACACTCAGGTTCGATGAGAAAGCTGCACTTGGGGAAGCAAGGACGAGCCTTTCGAGCTTGCATTCACACGGGTGCCGACTTCAACATCGCCCACCGGCCAAGCTGCTGATAAGGCGTAGCCTATCTCAAGCCTTCCTGAGCAGTCAAGCACAAAATGCGAAAAATTCTGTGGACTCATAAGAATTTCGCGGTGTTCGATTCCAGGAGAGATGAGCGCTGGATCGTGCATAGGGCGAAGACCCTGCCGTATTATGAACCAGGTTAATCCTATCAAAAAAACACTGAAGGGGCTGACAAAGGCACCTGGAACTTCGCCCGGCAACGGCGGGCAGCGAGGACCGCGACGTCACCATCCTGCCGGCGTTGCGGCAGTACAGCGGAGACCTGGTGACGTCAGCATTCTGGATTCTTGCGATCGCGACACAGCGATGTGTGCATGCTGCTTAGATGATCGAAATAGAACTTCAGGAAGCCCTCGGTCGGCATGCCCATTTTCCTGATTGCCTGGGTTTTCTGGGTGTCAGCTTGCGGTCGAGCGGTGCTTACAGTACGGCGAGGACGTCTTGACGGCCCGGCAATAGTCCGGTTCGTTCATGGCCCCGGAACTGTGCTGGACGTCATCGGGGCGGATTGCCCGGGGACGCCGAACACCGTCCGGTGCCGGCCGTTCCCCCAACGGGTGACGCGATCTGGATAGCCGCGGACGGAGGCCATCCAGCCGGCAGGGCAAGCATATCCTGCGCCGTGAGCCGGCAGTGGGACATCGAATTCCAATCCATTAAGTTTCGTAAGCCTTTATTAGAAAATGAGTTACGCGCCACCAGCCCTGGCCCTGCCTCTTGGTTGCCTGGCCTTTCACCTTCAGCGGCTGTGCATGCGGCGGTCGAAGAGAAAATATCTCGCGTGAGGGTTTTTCTGCTTGCGATACCGTTGTGTGTCGGCTATGATGGTGCAGGTGTGCATCGGGTATCGAGGAAGAATGGTAAAGCGATCCCCGAAGCACGCAGCAACGCGATGCAACTCTGCTGTTAGGACGCGCGTCCGGAAGGAGGAGAATCGATGGACCGCAAGTACTCTGTAGCGATCGTCGGGCTGGTTGTGATAGGTCTCTGTGCGGGTCAGGCTTTCGCTGCCTGGATCCCCGGAGATGGCGCGAAGATCGTGCGAATTGACGCAAGCCAGAACGGAAAAGCGGGCTACTTGCAGTTTGTCTTCACGCCTGGGGCTCCCATCGATGGCGTTTGGACTTGGCGGTTGCCTTCAGGTCAGCAAAACCGCGAGATTAAAGCCGGTTCAGAGGTCTTGGCCACGCTCGAAGACCTTCTCCTGGAGATCGACACAGACCCTGCGGTCACGCTCAGCTTTGCAGTTGTTGCCGGGGGCGCGCCTACAACATTCACCATCAGCACGGCGACGGTTCCCTTCCCGGCGATTGTCAATCCCCTCGCCTATGCGACGGCCGCCATTACGGTCACCGACAATGACAGCAACGGGGCCAGCGCCACAGGTCTTTACCCGGGAGCCAAAGCATATCAAGCCAGATACAACAGCCCGGCCGTGCCATGGGCGAACCTTGTGAGCACGGTCACCGCACTGCCGGATTCGAGCGCGGTCGGAACCGAGCGCCAGCCTGCCAGCGGTCGGCAGACCATTTTGGCGACAGTGGACAGAATCGAAGCCGAGTTCAAGTTCACCTTGTCGGCGAACGACCAGGCAAGTGGCACCAGCCGGTTCGACATCATTATTCCAGAGCCGGCAGCGTTGGGCGTCTTTGGATTAGGCGTTCTCTTCCTGTTGCGGCGCCGTTGATCGCCGTTTCATGAAGCGCTGATGCCGGAATCTCAGCACGAAAAAGGGGCCGCTCCATGGGGGCGGTCCCTTTTGTTGCTGATCATTCGCCGCTCTCAGCATCCCCGATGCACGCCGCTGCTCCTCGGTGCGGGTCGAAGAAGTTAACGATGAGACTGTAGAAGTAGGAGCGGTTGTAGGCCGCAAAACCGATGTGGCCCCCGCCGCGAAGCATGATCGCCGCCATCTTCGGGTTGGAAGTCTGTGCCACCAGCTCGGCCGTGTCCCGTGCGTCGAGGAACGGATCGTTGACCGAGCTGACAATCAGCACCGGCACCCGAGCCCGCTCCATTTTGTCGCCGTGCGGAAGCCCACGGTAGGGCAGGAAGCGAAGAGCCTGGTAGCCGTCCGCGATCGGCAGCGACGGCCCGAAGAAGGATCCCGAGAACTCGTACGCGATCAGGTGCCGCAGATTGCCCGATACCTCGGGATGTCCCTTCCGAATCATCCGTTCTTGGACGAATTGCTGCAGAAAATATGCCGAAGGATTGGTGAATACTTCATTCACGTGATCGCAGGTATCCACGACTTCCTCCCAGGCCAGCACCGGGGCAAACGCCAGGATTCCCGCCGTGTAGTGGCGCCGCCGCGAAGGAGGGTCCAGGAACGGCGCTAGCCTGTCGGTGATGCTCGGATCGTCCGGTTGCCGCCCGTCGTACCAGGCCGTCAGCATGGCCAGGTTACCGCCCCAGCAGAAGCTGAGCATACCCGTGCGCCGGATCTGCGGGTAGTTGTCTTCAAGCCACTCGGAGACTTTGAGCATGTCCTGCATCTCGATGACGCCGAAGTTGTAGTAGACGTCCGGGTATCGCAAGTCGGTGTGGCCGTGACCGCGCAGCTCCAGAGCCAGCACGTGGAAGCCGGCCCGTTGCAGAGAATGTGAGACGTATTCCGTCCGCGAAACCGCGTTGTCGCCCAGAAAGCCGGGAACCATGACAATGCAGTCGGCCTCCCGGGGCCGGCCGTCTTCCTTTGCGAACCCCAGCCATCCACTGAGTTCGACGTCATCGCCCACAGGAATCCAAACCTGCGAGTACCCCGGCCACGGGTTGAGCGGTTTACTGATGGCCGGGGCCCGGCTGGCAGCTTGGGCGGTGTGCAGCAGCCCGTACCAGTTCTTCCTCAGGAGGTTGCCGTGTGCCGGATCCCGGCCGAAGTACCGATACACGTCCCGCGGCCGGCCCTCCGCGTCCACCATATCGTCGGTCAGCATGACCAGTCGGCCTCGCTCGGTGAGCAGGTGCTCTATCTGCCGATGGCTATGCTCCAGCCATTTGCGCGTTGAGCCGGCCATCGCCTGCCGCTCTTCGGGACCGGGAATCGAGATGAGCACACGGTCCTGTGGCCGCATCGGCCAAGGCTTTTCTTCGAAGCCACAGGCCGTCACCAACGGAAGCAGCAGCACGCCCACGGTTCTTGCCAAGTCCATTGATGAGACACACCGGCCCGCGCGTCGGTGGCCCCACAGCCGGCTCGAAGGTCGGCTCCCGCGGCCCAGCGCCAAGCCAGGCGCGCGATTGGAAAGAGCCATGACGAACCGACGCGGATTCGCTAGACTACCCGCCTTTGGTTCATGCGCGCTACACGGGGTCATCGATAAGATGTATTCTCGTCGGTACGTCATTCTGGTTCTTCTCTTGCTCGGTAGCGCCACCGCGGTGGCCCACTACAAGGCAATCTGGGACGGCTGGTTTCTCGACGACCACTGGCACCGTCGCCAATACATGGACGACCGGTGGTCCTTGAAAGCGCTGCTCGACGCCACCACGATCAAGCCCGATGCATTCATCGAGACATGGTGGCAGACCGAGAACATCCAGTGGCAATACATCCGTCCCGTGTCCATTCTTGTCGTGAAGGCCCTATACCGTCTGAGCAATGGCAGCGTCAAGACGCTGCATCTGCTGAGCATCGTGCTGCACTTGGTGAACGCCGTGATGGTTCACCACCTCTGTCTCCGCTTGACGAAGATGCGATTCTGGTCGATCGTCGGAGCGCTGCTTTTCGTCGTCTATTCTCACAGCCTGTTCGCGGTGGCCTGGCTGGCGGCTCAGAACACCGTTCTGATGACGACGCTGACTCTCGGCGCGCTGCTGTGCTACGTCAGAGCATCGGGTTTGAATCTCTACGCCGCACCGGCGGCGGATCCCAAACCGGCTCAAGCCGGATTGCACGCGGCGGAAGGCCGAAACCTGAACGGCCACGCTCCGCCCATGCGCTGGTCTTGGTTTGCCGGTGCGATGTTCCTTTGGGTGTTGGCTCTGGGCAGTCGTGAAAACGCGATTGTTCTTCCTCTTCTTGTTGCATCCTTCGATCTTGCCTTTGGGGGGCGGCGGCACCTGCGCACGCGACTGCCCGGATTGCTTCTCATGGTTGCAGTTGCCGTCATGTTCATGATCTGGCGTCTCTTCTTGGACTACGAGCCGTTTCCGGACTTCTATCTGCGAAGGCCGGATGGTCCAGGCTACTTCCTGTGGCTGCCGGTCAAGCTTCTGCACTATGTGACGGCTGCGATCTGGCTTTCACCCATGACTGTGGGGCCGACGGGTCGATTCAACCCCGTCACCGAGGTGCCTGGCGATTGCCTGCTGATGCTCCTCATCGTCGCGATCATGGGCACCGGTTACTATCAAGCCTGTCGGCGCGCACGCGGCTGGTGGATCTGGCCGCTCTGGATCCTGCTTGCACTGCTGCCTGTCACTCCGATCATGGCCACGCCGCATTCGGGCTACATGCCCGCTGTGGCGTTTGCTGTAGCCATGGTCTTGGGAGCGGCCCTTAAGGATCACCTGGCCCCGATCGGTATCGGCAAATGGTGCCGTCCGGTCGCCATCTGGTTCCTCATCGCCACGACTACCTACATACCCATCTATCGAACCATGTGGCAGTCCGTCTTGGCCGCCGAAAGATGGACAATTGACGAAATCACGGCAACCGCCGGCCACGACGAAGCCACGGACGTCTTCCTGATCAATCTGCCATTCGTGAACATCTACGCCAAGTGTCATTTGCAGGAGGCTTGGGCCGGCGATTCCGATGACCGGCTGCTCCGGACGGCCCCCGATCTCCGTTGCCACGTGCTCACGTATGCCGACAACGTCCTCCGTATGCAGGACGCATGCCGTCTGGAGCAGATCGACGCCTACACGTTTTCACTGAGCTGTGCCGGGAGGGGCTATTTCTCCGGAGCTTTGGGTCGCTTCTGTATCGAGGCCATGAGGGCAGGCCGGCGGTTCCAGACCGGCGAAATCATCCGCAATCACAGGGCCCCGTTCGAGGTCGAGATTGTGCAGGCTGACCAGGAGGCGGTTCGGGAGCTTAAATTCCGATTTCACAAACCTTTGGCTACTAGCCGATATCTGTTCTACTTGACCAGTACGGAACATGCGGCTGCCCGGCTGCGATTCTGGGGACCGCAGGGGCCACCGAAAGTGCCTGCTCTGCGGCCGATCCATGTGGACGACGCGTCAGTTTCACGGGACGCCGAGGCGTTGCGGGCCGGGTACGCGGGGGCGGCTGAGGGCTTGTTCGCGGCCGTTGGTAGCGGCAATCCTCGTCTCGCTCAGAGAGCTTGGTCGGCGCTTCAAGAGGTTGCCCGGCCAGTGAGCAGGGCACTTGCCGCACCGCTCCAGGATGTAGTTGCGGGCGAGGTGCCCGGACCTCCGGACTTGTCGCGGGTGCGCAAATGGTGGCTTTCGACCGTCGACGATCAGACGTTGGCTCGGCTCACGTCGGAGCGAGACTCTGCCCGGCGGTTTCTGAAGGAACGGGATATGCTCTTCCGGATTCGGGAGGTGGCTGGCAGGATCATTCGGACGGATTTGTACCTGACCGGACCCCCGTATCCCGGACCCCGATAAGCCCTTGGCGTCCCAAATGGTTTACGCTATGATACTGCGACTACCCTGCCGGCGCGGGCAGGGGTTGTCCAAGGTGAGCACGAGTGCATATGGTAATGAGGAGTAGCCGACCCGAGACCATACTATTTACAGGGGCGACAGGCTTCCTTGGC
>ERZ795050.836-NODE-836-length-44839-cov-5.831703_pt1 | contig 44839 bp, 40 predicted proteins | sample MGYA00375134_ERZ795050 | MGnify/ENA primary metagenome ERZ795050 (study PRJEB30179, sample SAMN05720221) | activated sludge metagenome | isolation source: Anaerobic digester | place: Japan | collected 2015-05-26 ... | reverse complement strand
ATAACAAGCCAGGGAACCCTGTGCAAAAACTGCTTCCATACCGGAATTTTGAGATACGCCATATCCTCATGTTTACCGGTAATAGCCATAAAGCGTTCAAAATCTTCAGTTCGTTCCTGCTCAATTACATCGATAACATCATCATGTGTAATAATCCCAACGAGGCGATTATTTTCATCGACAACTGGCAATGTGACGAGGTCAAACTTTTTTACCATATAGACGACTTCTTCACGTGATGCAGTGGCTTTAATGGAAGTAATCTGTTCGGATTCAAGAAGATTGCTGAGTTTTTCATCAGGATCAGCAAGAATTATGTCTCCCAGTGATAGTAGCCCAACGAGATGCTTTTGATTATCAATAAGGAATATGGTATAGATTGATTCTTTTGTGGCACCTTCTTTGCGAATACGCTGAATTGCAGCTTGTGCCGTGATTGTGGATGGCACTGCATCAAACTCAGTCGTCATGATAGAACCTGCTGTACCTTCCGGATAGGCAACGAGTCTTTCAATTGTTGCCCTATCCTCCAACTGGGGCAAAACCTGCTGCGAGGTCTCTTCTGGCAATATTTTGAACAAGTCTGCCTGATCATCTGGCGAAAGGTCATTGATAATCGAAACAAGTTCCTGGTTATCAAACAGAGAAGAGAGTTCTACCTGCACACTCCCTGGTAATTCACAGAATATATCTGCTCGCTTTGATTCATCAAACTGCAGGAGAATGGTTTTTATCTGTTCAACAGGAAAATTGTTAAGAATTTCAGCAGATTCTGTAGGATGTAATTCATCCAGAAAATTTACGACTTCTTTGATATTTCCTTCTTCAATGAGTTCTTTGATATCGGGAGCGACTAACTGATCGATCATAGTTTTCCTCCGTATAAGCTGACATAAAACATCTCACACGGAGTATACTGATATGCTGTATCGATTAAGACAGGTTATAGCATGCTCAGTGACACTCCGTATGTATAAAGCGAGATCCGGCAACTATGTTCCGGAACATCTGCAGCGTCCGAGCATGTCTGTGTAGTAGTACAGTCTGCGGAATCGTGCATTTGTTACCTCCTTTATAACTACGAAGTATGCTCTTACTAACCCTGAGCAGTGAGCAGTATAAACTCATATCAAAATCATGTCAAGAAAATGATAAATAATTTTAACACAATTTTATGCTTGTAAAGCTGGTAGCTCATATGCTAGTATTATTTTATTATGAAAGAATTGATTATTGCTCCTTCTATACTGTCAGCAGATTTTTCTGATATTGCTACAGCAATTAAAGATATTGAAATAAGCGGATGTCCATGGATACATCTCGATGTAATGGATGGTCACTTTGTTCCGAACCTCACCTTTGGCAGCAAAATGATTGACGATATTCGGAAAAGAACCAAACTGTTTCTTGATGCACATCTTATGGTTTCAAATCCAGAACAGTATGTACAGGAATTTAAAGATGCAGGAGCAAATGCCTTTACTTTTCACTATGAAGCACACATTCATCATTGCAGGCTCATTGACCGCATCCATGCAGCAGGGATGCTCGCTGGTATATCGATAGTCCCATCTACGCCTGTTCATATCCTCGATGAACTCTTACCGCTGCTCGATATTATTTTGCTTATGTCGGTTAATCCTGGTTTTGGCGGTCAGCAGTTTATTCCAGCTACACTTAAAAAAGTAAAAACATTATCAGATCTAAAAAAACAAAATGGCTATCGGTATAAAATTGCTATTGATGGCGGTATCAATGCAGATACTATTCGAGCAGCCTGGGAAGCGGGGATTGATGTTGCTGTTATGGGTAGTGCTTTTTTCAATACTCCAGATAAAGCAAGCTTCATTAAAACTATCTATAGCTCTATTTCTTAGATTTACTCACTTCCCCTATACAGTTTCCATTAGATAGTATAAAAGACTCCAGAATGCATACAATAAAGCCGATTATAAAAATACATTCTTTCTCAAATAGGATTTGGATTATGAAACGGTTATGGTGCCTAACCTTATTATTAGTAGTTTCAACAGTTCTCATCAGCGGACAAGCATTTGCACAGACAGGCAATGCGCAAATTTTGCAATTGAAAAATGCGATAGAACTTTTCAGTACCGGTAGATTTTCTGAGGCTGCTCTCCTTTTAAGTGATATTTACCTTGCAGCACAGGCAGTCGATATAAAGTCTGATGCGCTATACTGGTTAGGACTTACACAGATGGCTCTTGAAAAATATGATGAGGCATTAAAATATTTTGAACTGTATCTTTCGAACTATCCAGGCATGTACCGAATTCCCGAAGTTATTTATCAAATGGGACGTTGTGCATATTTTAAAAAAGATTATGAAAAAGCTATTCAATACCTAACCATGTATCTTACCCGTTATCCAGAAGGCGAGTTTGCAGGAAATAGCATTTTCTGGTATGCAGAAACACTCTTTGATGCAGGTAAATACAAGGAAGCAGAAGCACTCTATAATGTGGTCATAACCAAGTATCCTTCCAGCACAAAAGCAGAAGCATCAAAGTATAAGCTTATCATTATCGGACTAAAATATCGAGAAGAAGAGCTCCTTAAATTGCTCAGGTGGAGCCATGAAGAAGCATTAAAAACAATCGATGAATTTCAGCGTCGTGAAAAAATGTATGAACAGGCAATTGCGGCATACCAGCGCCAGCTTACAGGTCAATTACCACAAACTTCCTCAACTTCACAAAGTGAGTTATTAGCAACTATTACTAATCTTAACAAGCAAATTGAGGATTTAACAAAACAGCTTGCTCTTAAAGACAATGAGCTCAAAACATTACAGGCACGTGCGCAGGCTCAATCGACATCGGTTACAGGTCAACCTGCTGCAACATCAGCCACGTATACAAATCTTGCAAAACTACTTGCACTTAAAGAACAGGTGTTATTGCTCATGGAATTTTATTTACAAAAAATGATAGAACTGCAAGGAGCAAAAAAATGAAAAAAGCTTTACTTTTTCTATTTTTATTAATAGTTCTTTTTTCAAGCTATGCTCTTGATATCAAATCGGGATCTATTATGCTCTCCTTAGATGAGCGTTCAGGGATTCTTAAGCTCTATCATATTTCAGATGATGAAAAAACAAAAACATCGCTACTCTATGAACAGGACACGAGAACATCGTATGTTTTAATTGCAAGCGGCAATAGATTGCTTAAACTGAATGACAACTTTTCATCAAAAGTTGAACAGACTGAAAACAGCATTAAAATTACCTATACTTCTGATATTGCTATTGTAGTTCTTGATATAACACCTGTTAGTTCAGGTGGCTTTTCTTTTTTATATACAGTATTTAATACCACAAAACAGGACACAAGTATAGGTTGTAGAATACTGCTTGATTCCTATCTTGGTGAAAAAGCAAGCAGTCATTTTTCATCAAATCTCAATGCACAAATACAAACCGAAACGCTCTTTGCTCAACCTAACCTACCACTCTGGATAGAAAGCAGCAATGAGAAAAAAATAGGCTTCAGGATTTTTCTTCCTAGAACTAAAAGTCTTCAGCCTGATGCAGTGCTGTTAGCCAATTGGAAGCGGATCAACGATGCCGTCTGGCAGCCAGAATTTCAGCAAAACAGAAATTTTACACTCGCTCCTTACTCAATCAATGATAGCGCCGTTGCACTTTTCTGGAATGCTCAAACGGTTAAGCCATCTGAGAAAAGAACGTTTTCGTTTACAATATCAACAATTCAGGTAACAGCAGTAGAAACACCATCTATTTCAGAACCACTTTCAAGTGTTTCTGTTTCCTCTCCCGTTACAGTGCCATCTGTTACTGCTACTCCGTCAACTCCTTCATCACAGCTACCACAACTCACACAGGAACAACTCATGGAACTCTTAAAAAAAGATTATCAAACTGCCTTGACGATTCTTCAAATGATTAATACTCTATTAGCAAATAGCCAGTCGATAACAGAAGCAGACATAGCTAAAATTCAGGCAATGATTGATGAATTAACTAAAAAGAAAGGACACTATTAGACCGTGAATGCTGATATACTTGCTGATGCTGAGCGGCTTTTTAAGAACCATAAATGGCACACTGTAATAGAAATTCTTGAACCACTCACAGAAGTATATCATGAAAATAAGCGTTTTCAATATATTTTGGGCATTTCTTATCTATACTGCGGTGATATTGGTAGTGCATACAGTGCACTCCGCAGGGCCCAATCTTTAGATTTTCGCGATAAAGATGTACTTTTAGCACTCGCTGCTGTGTATATAAAACGAGACAACACGGAAAAAGCAATTCAGCTCTATATAGACATTCTTGATCGCTATCCTAATTGTAAAATGGCAACAAGAAGTATGGAACGTTTACGTTCGATGATTAAGAGCAATAAAAATTTTTCCAGTGATCCAAAAATAATTTTTAAATTCCTGCCAATAAAAAAAAGAATACTCCCTCGTATTGGGACTGGTTTACTTATAGCTTTTATTGTGTTTTCTACAGTTTTCTTCTTTTACAATAAATTTAAAAAACCAAACACACGACCTGATATTGATGTAATCAATCTTACTGCAGAAGATCTTGAGCAGGCAACGACTGGTTCTACTCAGGCACTTTATATTTTAACCGAGCATGAAATTAAAACATCTTTTGAAAAAGCCAAACAATTATTTGCAAACTATCGTGATGATAGAGCTATCCTTGAATTAAATAAAATATTACTTTCCAATGCATCGCCTGGTATTAAAGAAAAATGTGCGTTGCTAAAAAAACTTGCTCAACCTCCTTCGTTTTTAACAGTAAAAGACAGATTCACTTATAAAGAAATAATTAAAGAACCTCTGCTTTATGATAGCGTCTCAGTAATATGGAAAGGTGCAATAGCAAACGTACAGACCGGGAATGGTAAATGTTTTTTTAAACTACTCATTGGCTACCATGATGCTAAAATACTTGAAGGTATTATAGAAGTGCTTGTACCCTTCGAAACATTGCTTGTAGATGGCAATGGAGTTGAAGTTCTTGGTAAGATTAGATTTTCTTCACTTTCCGATCCTTCGACAATGTTTCTTGAAGCTGTTTCATTACATATTCTACCATAAATTTTAATTTTTAAATAATACTTTCACTATTAAAACAACTAAACTAAATGCAATAATGATATTGCTATACGTGTGTATATGAAAGCGAGGGTTGCTCAGGCAGCCCTCGCTTATTATGCATATGTCTCTTTATGCTTATTTTTTAGAGTTTCTAATTACAGCCTGTGCTCCAGCTAAGCGAGCGACAGGAACACGGAATGGAGAACAGGAAACGTAATTGAGTCCGATTCTGAAACAGAAATCGATGGTTGCAGGATCACCACCCTGTTCACCGCAGATACCAAGTTTAAGGTCTTTTTTGGTTTTTCTTCCGTTCTCTGCAGCATGTCGCATGAGGAAGCCCACACCTTCTTCATCAATTGATTCGGTTGGGTTAAATGGCAAAATCTCCTGTTTGAGATATGCAGGAAGGAATGAGCCTGCATCATCACGGCTAAATGCATAGGTCATCTGGGTAAGGTCATTGGTTCCAAAGCTAAAGAAATCTGCGTGTTCTGCAACTTTATCAGCGAGAATTGCTGCTCGGGGTACTTCAATCATGGTACCAATTGTAACCTTTATGTCTTTTGCTTCTGCTTTTGCAAGGTACTTATCAACAATAGCCTGTGTTGATGCGCGGAGGATAGCCAATTCCTTTGGATCACAGACTATCGGGATCATAATTTCAGGTTTAACAGGTATTTTTTTCTTTGCACATTCAACAGCAGCCTGCATAATTGCTTCTACCTGAGTTTCATAGATTTCCGGGTAAGTAATTGCAAGGCGGCACCCTCTATGTCCGAGCATTGGGTTAAACTCATGCAGACGATCAAGCTTGGGCTGGAGATCTTTGGGTTTAATACCAATGAGTTTTGCAAGCTCTTCAATCTCCTGTTTTGTTTTGGGGACGAATTCATGGAGAGGCGGGTCAAGCAAACGAATAGTCACAGGATAGCCATTCATTGCTTTGAAGATTCCAACAAAATCTTTTTTCTGCAGTGGCAGAATCTTGCTCAGTGCTGCTTTTCGTTGTTCCACTGTATCCGCAGCAATCATTGCACGGAAATGAATGAGTTTTTCCTTATCAAAGAACATATGTTCGGTGCGGCACAGACCGATACCGCGTGCTCCAAATTCAAACGCGCGTTTTGCATCTTCTGGAGTATCTGCATTGGTTCGCACATCAAACCCTTTGAGATTATTTCTAACAGAAGCATCACGTATCTCATCACACCAGGAAAGGAAAATATCCATTTCTTTTGTAAATTTTGCGTCTACAAGCGGGAGGGCACCTGCATAAACGTTACCAGTAGTACCATCGATTGTAATCCAGTCTCCCTCTTTGAGCTTTGTTTCTTTAATTGTTATTATTTTATTACCAACTAAAACTTCAGTTGCACCTGATACGCAGGGAGTTCCCATACCACGTGCTACTACTGCTGCATGACTTGTCATACCGCCAGTACTCGTTAGAATACCTTCTGAAACAACCATTCCACCAATATCTTCGGGGCTGGTATCTTTTCTGACGAGTACTACTTTCTTTCCTTCTTTTACCCACTTTTCTGCATCCTGAGCGGTAAATACGATTTGTCCGCATGCTGCACCAGGAGAAGCATTCAAACCTTTTGTGAGTACTTTTGCAGTTTTTATTGCCTTTGGATCGATCATTGGATGCAGAAGCTGATCGATATGCTCTGCCGTCACGCGCATGATAGCTTCTTCTTTGCTAATGAGTTTTTCATTAACCATATCCACTGCTATTTTTACAGCTGCCTGACCGGTTCGTTTGCCATTACGAGTCTGGAGAATATAGAGAACACCCTGCTGAACAGTAAATTCCATATCCTGCATGTCGCGGAATGATTTTTCAAGGTGATTCTTTATTTTTACGAGTTGGTCATATACTGCTTTGTTTTTCTTTGCAAGTGCGCTAATTTTTTCTGGTGTGCGGATACCTGCAACAACATCTTCACCCTGAGCGTTCATGAGGAACTCGCCATAAAATTCATTTGCACCTGTTGAAGGATCGCGGCTAAAACAAACACCAGTTCCTGAATCATCTCCCCAGTTGCCAAATACCATTGACTGAACAGTCACTGCTGTTCCTTTAAGGTTCTTAATGTTATTGAGTTCACGGTATTTAATTGCACGTTCGTTCATCCATGATCCAAAAACAGCACCAATAGCGCCCCAGAGCTGATCTTTTGGATTCTGCGGGAAATCTTTTTTAGTATGTTTTTTTACAATTCCCTTATAGAGTTCAATAACTTTTTTAAGGTCATCAGCAGTTAATTCCGTATCAAGTGTAACCTTTTTAGATTTTTTAACCTGAGCTAGTGCATGCTCAAACTCATCATGGGGAACACCGAGCACAACATCGCCATACATCTGGATAAAACGGCGGTATGAGTCATATGCAAAACGTGGATTGTTGGTCTTTTTGGCAAGACCTTCTACAGCCTTATCATTGAGACCGAGATTGAGAATTGTGTCCATCATACCAGGCATTGATACTGCTGCTCCTGAACGAACCGATACAAGGAGCGGATCTTCTGGATCACCAAGTCTTTTTTTCATTAAATCTTCAAGCCGCTTGAGTTGCTCATCTACTTCTTTTTCGAGTGATGCAGGATATTTGCGTTTGTTTTTATAAAACTCTTCACAAACATCTGTTGAAATTGTAAAGCCAGGAGGAACAGGTATACCCATGTTGGTCATTGCTGCAAGATTTGCACCTTTACCTCCAAGGGTAGCTTTCATAGTCTCGTCACCCTCGGCCTTCCCATTTCCAAAAAAATAAACATACTTTGCCATTGAAATACATCCTCCGTGGGAAAATTATAGAAAAAAGCTTTCTTTCTTTCAAGAAAGGAATTAACTCATTATATCATTATTGTATTTTATATCAAGTACATGAGCAGCAAGTGCGTGAGCACTGAAGGAAAATGGCCGCCGAAACTGAACGGAAACTGTCGATGTACTATTCTGAGTAAGAGCTTACAGTGTCATTTTGTTTAATGCATCACGTAGTTTTACGAGTTCTTCCTGGGTGAGTGTGATGCCCTTCCCCATGCGTTTATGCTCAGGGTCCCACGGGCGGATATCATATTTTGCTTCCCTGTCGTTCCATTTAACCTTATTGAGTTCGGTTGTCCAACCGGATTTTGTCTCACTGAGCACTGCAAAATGTTCAACAATTTCAAATTTTATAGCATCTGCTTCCATTGGTACTATCCTCCGTAACATTCATCGCATATGTGCATTATACCATGGTTCATGTATTATTGCATGCAAAACTTTATCTTGATGATTATAAACAAAGAATGCTATGCTCAAACAAACAGTGAGAGGAGTACCGATTATGGAAGATATTGTAGAAATCTTAAAACAAAAAACAGTTGGAAAAACACTAACTGTATGCGGCTGGGTTCGTACTAAACGAGAAACAAAAAATGCAATTTTTATAGAGCTCAATGATGGCACATGCATGAGCAACCTGCAATGTGTGTTTAATACCAGTGATGCAGCTCAGCTTGAAGCAGCACTAACAGGTGCAGCAGTGGAAATAACCGGAACACTGGTTGAATCACCAGCACAGGGACAGCCTGTAGAATTGCATGCTACATCCTGCAAAGTGCTGGGTCCAGCACCAGCTGATTCCTATCCATTACAGAAAAAAGCTCATTCGCTCGAATTTCTGCGTAGCATAGCCCATCTTCGGGCACGGACAAACACCTTTGGTGCAGTAGCTCGTGTACGCAATGCAATGGCTTACGCAGTACATACTTTTTTTCAGGATAGAGGCTTTAAGTACATTCATACACCCATCATCACTGCAAGCGATTGCGAAGGCGCTGGAGAAATGTTTCAGGTAACAACGCTTGATCTTGATAGAATCGCAAAATCCGGCCAGCCAGTTGATTACAGCAAAGATTTTTTTGGAAAGCCGGCATACCTTACGGTATCAGGCCAGCTTAACGTTGAGACATACTGCCTTGCATTAAAAAAAGTGTATACATTTGGGCCGACGTTCCGTGCAGAAAATTCCAATACAACTCGTCACCTTGCTGAATTCTGGATGATTGAGCCTGAAATAGCATTTGCAACACTCAAAGATGACATGGAGCTTGCAGAAGATTTTATCAAGTATCTCTTGCGATGGGCACTTGAAGAATGCGCAGAAGATTTGGCATTTTTTGACAAACGCATTCAGCCTGGTCTCATTGATATGTTAACATCAGTTTATAATTCAAAATTTGCACACATCTCCTATACCGATGCTGTTAAAGAACTTGAAAAAAATAAAGATGGCTTTGAGTTTAAACCTTACTGGGGCTGCGACCTTCAGACCGAACATGAACGCTATTTGACGGAAAAGGTTATCAATGGACCTGTAATTGTTACCGATTATCCAAAAGAACTCAAAGCATTTTATATGAAACTAAATGATGACAACAAAACCGTAAGCGCTATGGATGTCCTCGTACCTCGTATTGGAGAAATTATTGGTGGTTCAGAACGAGAATACCGCTACGATGTGCTGCTTGGAAGAATCCGTGAGCTAGGTCTTGATGAACAAGCTTACAGCTGGTATCTCGATCTCCGCAGGTTTGGTTCTGCTCCGCATGCTGGTTTTGGTCTTGGCTTTGAACGGCTCATGCGGTATGTTACGGGCATGGAAAACATTCGTGATGTAATTCCATTCCCTCGCGCAGTCAAGCAGGCGGATTTTTAATTACTATTTCTCAACATGGACCATATAAAATTTATTCAACGCATGTTCTACTGTCTGGCGAGTATGATTCTGTCATGCTCGCTCAGTTATGCGCAGAATCAGCAGACGGTCACGCCTTCAATTCGCTCGTTTGCTCAGCTCCCTGCTCATATTGATGCAGAGTCATGGATACTGATTGATTTTCCTAATGGAGAAATCTTATATAAACACAATGAAACCAAATTGATTCCTCCTGCAAGTCTAACAAAATTAATGGTGCTGCATCTTGCATACAGAGCCCTTGAACAGGGCACAATTACCCGCGATACGCTCATAAAAATACTGCCCAGACATACAGCAAGAAATATCCCATTTGGCGCATCCCTCATGTATCTTGAACCTGGTTACTCGATAAGTTTTTTTGACCTCATGAAAGGAGCAGCTATTTCATCCGGAAATGATGCTGCGTACCTCATAGCAGAAACACTTGCTGGTTCTGTTGAACAGTTTGTCGTGCTCATGAACAAAGAAGCTGAAAGACTTGGCCTTACACATACGCACTTTATAGAACCTACAGGTTTATCAGAAAAAAACATATCTAATGCTATTGAGCTTGCTCAATTTTCCCTTTTCTATATTAAAGAACATCCCTATGCACTTCAGGAACTCAATAATCTGCCTTTTGCAACTGCCGTGTTGTATGGGGCAAAAGATACAAAGTACTTAAACTTAAATTCTACTAATGATTTATTAACACGATACTCTGGCTGTGATGGACTTAAAACTGGTTATATCAGAGAATCGGGATATAATTTTATAACAACAGCAAAACGAGGCGATACTCGTTTTATTCTAGTAACACTTGGAGGCAGAGAAGGAACATCTGGAAGAGCGCGTACAGCACAAACACTTCTCGATTGGGCATTTGAAAACTGGGAAACAATTATTTTCCCCAAAAAAATCCTAAATAAGGTTCGTGTCTGGTATGGCAAAAAATCATACATCGAACCAGTAATGAGCGTTTCTGAATACATTACTATACAAAAAATTTATAAACCAAAACTCACCTATAAAATTACGTATGAAGAAATCAATGCACCTATTGTTAAAGGACAACAAATTGGGAATATTTTTCTTATTGCTGACTCAAATATTATAAAAACTGTACCGCTTCTTGCTCCAGAGGATATTCCCCGTGGGAATATTCTTATACGCATTCGTGATTTTTTTCTTCAGTTGTTTTACCATCTTTTTAGCTAATATGCTAAGCTAATTCCAGTGTACTACCATTTCTCTTTATAACACCTTCTGCAACAAGACCATCAATGGCTTCTGTTACATTTTGAGGATCATAGAGCGACTCTAATGAATCATACGTAATACTTTTTGAACCACAAAGTGCTTTTACTATTGCTCCGCGCACTTCACGGACTGAACCTTTGAACGAAGACTGTTTGGTATATTTTTTTGCATATATTGAAAAATTTCCATATGTTTTTTTAATAAAAGCGCCATAGTCCATAAGCATGTAGTAAAATGTGCGTATGGATTGCCCATTATTCTGTACTGCTTCTATCATTTTTTTTAATATGGATTCAAGCACTAAATCATCAATACAGTTTTCTTCTAAAACAAAATCCGGGTTTTTTTGCAACCAATAAATAAGTACCGTTCTGATGTTAGTTTCTAAAAAAACATATGGTTCATTGTATGCAAATGCACAAATTGCTCCGCTTGTATACGTACCAATACCAGGCAGCTTCTGCAATTCTTTCCGGGAACGTGGAACTATACCTTCATAACGTTCACAAATAATCCGGGCGCATTCCTGCAATCGAAGTGCCCTGCTATTGTATCCAAGTCCAGACCACAATGATAGTATTTCCTGTTTTGATGCTCGAGCACATGCATGTATGTCCGGCAAGTGCTCAAACCAGGAAAGATATTTTGATACCACGCGCTTCGTTTGTGTTTGCTGAAGCATCACTTCGGAAACTAATATTTCCCAGGGATCAGTTGTGTTTCGCCAGGGAAAATCACGATACAGACTCTTCGTATCTGAATAAATCTCCCGGAGCGCTTTATCAACATCGAAATTAGATACAGAAAACTGCTCCACAGAAAAATGTTCCAATTATCAATATTCCTCTAGCTACAATTTTTTTTGCGTTATGATTCTCCAAAGATATGGACATAGGTATGCAAGAGCTCTTCAGCTTCTTTTCTGCATTTTCCGCATACAGTTCCTATCTTAGTATGCTCCTGGAGCTTTTCCCAATCATGCGCACCCTGCTTGACCGCTTCTTCAATATCATGATCGGTGATATTAAGACAGGTACAGATAATCCGTGCTCCTAAATCTTTGTAAAGACCTTTGCGACCTGTTTTCTCAAGATAATTGTCTATTGCAACTCGCAGAGCCTTATCACCAAGGACAGAACAGTGAATTTTATTTTCCGGGAGCCCCCCTAATGCTTTGACAACATCATCTGGTTTTATTTGATATGCATCACGAATGTGCATACCCTTGATCAATTCCGATAAAGCTGATGTACTTGCAATTGCGCTGGCACATCCATAGGTTTTCCATCGAACATCTTGAATAATATCATCTCTTATTTTTAATAAAAATAACATTTCATCGCCGCATTTAACATTGCCGGTGATACCTTCACCATCAGCCTGGAAATCTTCTCCGTCTTTGAGAACATTTTTGGGATTAAGAAAATGTTCCTTAACTTTATCGGTATATATCCAGCTTGAATTGGTTTCCATTACTTTACTCCTTGTAGTGTTTGTGCGATATCTTCTGCTTTTACTGTGGACATACTGCGCAGACGTTCTATAATTGGCGGAAGTTCATTGAGCACATAGTCGACATCATCTTCGGTGTTATACATGCCAAGACTAAAACGGATAGAGCCATGAGCAAGCTCTGGACCAAGACCTGTCGCCAGGAGAACATGGCTTGGATCGAGACTTCCTGAAGCACAAGCTGATCCAGTTGAAACCTCGATTCCCGCTAAATCTAGATAGAGCAAAATTGATTCTCCTTCTGCACCAGGAAATGATACATTGAGCGTATTCGGAAGCACATCAGTTCTGTGCCCATTTATGTGAATGAGCGGTACTTTTTGCTCTATACCATCTCGCAGTTTATTGCGCAGTGCAGACATTTTACTCTGATATGTTTGTAAATTTTCTTTAGCAAGTCTTGCAGCTTCTCCAAACCCTAAAATACCCAGATTGTTATAGGTGCCAGCTCTATAACCGTATTCTTGATGGCCACCGCGGATGAGTGGTTCGATTGGTGACCCTTTTTTAATGTAAAGAGCACCAATACCTTTGGGACCATATATTTTATGGCAGGATAGCGTTGCATAATCAACACCTAAAGCTTTGACGTTAACCGGTATTTTACCAGCTGCCTGAGTTGCATCGGTATGTACGAGTGCTCCCTTTGCCTTTGCAAGCTCCACTACCCGTGCAATATCCTGAATGGTTCCAATTTCATTATTAGCTGTCATTACAGAAACAAGCAGCGTCGAATCATCTAAAACGGATTCCAATTCATTGAAATCGATTTTACCGTAAGCATCCACGCTTAAAAAATGTACCGGGAAGCCTTCTGCATCCAGCCACTTTGCAGCGTTGAGCACACAGGGATGCTCTATCGCTGTTGTTATAATTTTATTTCTTTTACTATTTCTGCCAATATGGAACATTGTTGCAAAGACAGTATTATTTGACTCGGAACCTCCGCTTGTAAAAATAAGTGTATTTGTTGCCGAATCTTCACCAATGAGCATGCCTACTTTTGCACGAGCATCTTCAATTGCTGATCGCGCTTGACGTCCCAATTCATGCATGCTGGAGGCGTTTGCATATGTATCGAGTTCGCGAACCATAAACTCCTTGACAAGCGGATGCAATGGCGTAGTCGCGTTATAGTCCATATAAACAATTCGGTTATTCATGAGTATCCTCCAATAAATCCTGTATAGTACAGGAATCAAGATACGTTTCAATTGATTGTTTTAACCCCTGCCAGAACTTTCGTGGAATACAGGAACAGTCAAAACCACATAATTTATTTTTTGTTAGACAGGAAACTGGTTCAATTGGTCCTTCAAAGAGTTCAATTAACGTAAGCATTTTAATTTGATCTGGAGATAAAGCCAGAGAATAGCCGCCATGCTTACCACGTTCACTGTCGAGTATTCCTTTGCATTTTAGTACAGATAAAATATTTTCGAGATACTTGACTGAAATCCCTTCGGCTTGAGCTATTTCTGCCGTAGTACACAGCGTTTTACTATTTCGTGCAATATAGAGGAGTGCTCGAACCGCATACTGTGTTTTAGTAGATATCGTCAGCATCACTAATTCCTATAGGTTTAGTAGGAAAATACTATAAAATACAATTTTGGTCAATATCAAACTTGCTCTCCTCTATGCGCCATGTTATAACTAATAGTATGCAAGAACATACAAAACTATCACTCTGGAATACTAAAACTATCAGCATACAAAAAAAATCGTATCAATTTGATTTTTCTTTTGCTCAACTTATTCTATCACTTGAATCCTACGAACATGACACAGTTAAGCTTGTATCAGATTTTTACCATACACTGCCGTCATTTCTTACAGAAATTTCAGAAACAATACTTAAGTCTTTTTCAGAACAGCTTGCCAAACATCCTGAAAAGGCTCTGCATACAAAAAACATGCTTCTTGTTGATAAAATCAATTCATTGCATATTAAACCCTGCTATCCAGATAAACCACTAGTTATACTTGTACCGGAAACACTTGAAGTATGTCCAGCTACCGAAATACAAGTATTTGTTCTTTCACTGGCAGATATCGGAATGTATCGGGACACAACACTGATGCATACATGGAATACTCTGACTACTCCCAAAAAAACATTGTATGGTGATCCAACAACAGGCATCATTTCATATACCTATCGAGAAAACTTTATTACCGATGAGACTAAAGCTTATACGCTTGCAGAGCGATATCCACTCTGTATCGTGCACCCAATTCATATTATCAACCGTACCGACAAAACAATGCAAATTAAAGAAATATTAGTTAACTTTCCACAGCTTTCAATTTTTGACTACAGTGGGATACTCATGAGCGAAAGGATACGCTATGAATACAGCAGTAACCGTATTCAGATTTCAACGGAACAGCATGGAAAACAAAGAGCAGCCTCACTTGTTCAGAAACCTGTTGTTGCAGAACCAAGCTTTGTATTGCAAGGGCTGCAATTTTTTAAAAATATGGTAGGATTTTAATATGCGTTCTCTATTATTTTTTTTACTGCTTGCACTCTGTTGGCCTGTCTTTACACAAAATGTAGCAACTGCAGTGGACTCAATTCAGGAACAAGTTTCTGCAGCTCCGGCCGAAATAAAGCCTAATAATTTTTTTCATAACTTTGATAATGCGCTCATAATGAAAATTCTTTCTGTTGCTTATGTAATAATTGTAGGACTTATTCTAATACGTATTATCAATACAATTATCAAAAAAAGCTTAAAGAACAAAATGAATGAGCGAAGCAAAAATTTAATTGTGCGAATTATTCAATATTCAGGATTGGGTATAATTGTAATAAATGTTCTAAAAATTTTGAATATTGACTTAACACCGCTTCTCGGTGCTGCTGGAGTTGCAGGAATAGCGCTGGGCTTTGCTGCGCAAACATCTGTTTCTAACTTAATTAGTGGTCTTTTTTTGCTTTCAGAAAAACTCTTTGCTACTGGAGATTTAGTAACTATCAATGACATCACAGGAATTGTTTATTCAATCGACACACTTTCAATTAAGATACGCACATTTGATAATAAGCTTATCCGAATAGCAAACACTAATGTAATCAGCTCCACGGTTACCAACATCACCCGTTTCCCTGTCCGGAGAATCAATCTTATTTTTACCGTGCCTCACCAGACTGATATACAAATGGTGAAATCGTTATTACTTTCGATTGCTGCATCACAGCCAACTGTACTCGAAAACCCGCCGCCCTTTTTTATGCTTAATGGTATAACCCGGGATGGCCTCGAACTTTTTTTAGGTGTTTGGATGGATATCAATGACTGGGAACAAACCTATATGGGCATGTACTATGGGATACTTGAGCAATTTCCCAAAGCAGGTATCACATTTTCCAATTTTGAGGTTCATATTGACGGAATCACCACTAGTAAAATGCCAGGAAAAGCAGCACAGCGTAAGAAAAAGTAGCATGCCGGTTTTAAGGTATAACAGGCTTACTGTATAAATTGTCACAATAACCAATTACATCCTTACACCCTTGTAATCTGTAATTACTTGCTGATATGATAGAGAAAATAGTGATGGTACACCTTAGTACGATCGCACTCTGCTATCGAACTTGAGAAAAAAGGAGTTACTATGCCGCTCACGTTATCCAGCCTGAGCAAGGCTGTTATTGAAACAGAATATGCAGTTCGTGGACCTATTGTCGCACGGGCTCAGGAACTAGAAAAACAGGGTAAGGAAATCATTTACTGTAACATTGGTAATCCGCAAGCGCTGGAACAAAAACCGCTCACGTATCTCCGGCAGGTACTTGCGCTCTGTGAATACCCAGAACTCATGGAACAAGCTAAAAATCTATTCCCGGAAGATACTATTGCAACCGCTCAAAATATTCTCAAAGGGACAAAGCATGGTCTCGGCGCGTATTCTGAAAGTAAAGGAGTACGATACATTCGCGAAGCCGTTGCTGAATTTATTCAAAAACGAGATGGAATTCCTGCAGATCCCGATGCCATTTTCCTCACTGATGGTGCATCAAAAGGTGTACAGGCTGCACTCCGTATGCTCATTTCAGGACCACAAGACGGTATAATGGTACCAATACCGCAATATCCGCTCTACTCTGCAACAATCACACTTTATGAAGGGAAACAGGTAAACTATTATCTCGATGAACACAACAACTGGAAGCTTTCGCGCCAGATGCTCGAAGAATCAATTGCCGAAGCACGCCGATTTGGGGTAACCGTTAAAGCTATCGTTGTTATCAATCCAGGAAATCCGAGCGGTGCTGTACTCGATGAAGAAAATATCAAAATGATTGTTCAGTTTGCTAAAGAGCATGATTTAACAATTCTTGCCGATGAGGTATATCAGGAAAATGTCTATGCGCCCTCAATGAAGTTTGTATCATTTGCGCGTGTCATGGCTCAAATGAATGTTCATGATGTTGCACTCTTTAGTTTCCACTCAACGAGCAAAGGATTTTTAGGAGAATGCGGTCATAGAGGCGGCTATTTTGAAATTCGCAATATCGATCCAGAAGTTGCAGCACAGCTACTCAAACTGCAGAGCGTGAGTCTCTGCTCAAACCTTCCAGGCCAGGTTGCTGTCTACTGTATGGTTAAGCCACCGCTGCCAGGAAGTCCAAGTTATGCCCGCTACGAGCAGGAAAAACAGGCAATACTCTCAGAACTTGGGAAACGTGCCAAAATCCTTGCTGATGGTCTCAATGCTATTCCCGGCATAGTATGTAACGAAGTAACCGGCGCTATGTATGCATTCCCTCGCATAGAGTTACCGACCGGAAAAACCGATACCGAATACTGTATGGCACTCCTTGAAGCAACAGGGATTTGTGTTGTACCGGGCTCGGGTTTTGGACAGATACCGGGTACGGCACACTTTAGAACAACAATTTTACCTCCTACAAACAAAATCGAACTTGTCATACAGCGTATTGCTGAGTTTCATAAAAACTATAAATAATAATAGAACAATGAGCATGCTGGCACTTCGATAAGCCAGCATGCGGAGGAAGGCCAATGAGTACTGTATATTTTCTTTCTTCACGATCAAGGAATCCTGGAACAAACTCACTTGCAAAACTAACAAAGCTTCTTGACACACTCATGCAGGAAAACCCCGCTCTCATTCAGCGGGGAGACCTAACTGCAATTAAGGTTCATTTCGGGGAAATCGGCAATGAGGGGTATATTTCGCCAGTTCTTGCAAAAAGCGCTGCGCTTGCCGTTCAAAAAGCAGGAGCACTTCCATTCTTTACTGATACCAATACGCTTTATAAAGGTTCTCGGTCGAATGCTGTCGATCACCTTACGACTGCAAGTGCTCATGGATACCTCATGGAAGTATGCGGTGCTCCCGTCATTATTGCGGATGGCCTTAAAAGTAAAGATTGGCGGGAAGTACCGCTTTCAGAGTCCTGTAAACATTTTAAAACGGCAAAAATTGCTTCGGGCATTCTCGATGCTGATAGCATGGTGGTGCTTTCCCATGTAAAGGGACACGAAATGGCTGGGTTCGGAGGCGCAATAAAGAATCTTGCAATGGGTTGTGCTCCGTACATAGGAAAGCGAGAACAACACTGTGTAACCTTCCATGTCAAAAGCGGAAAATGCATCAAATGCGGACGCTGCATTGGTGTCTGTCCTGTGAATGCTATTTCATTCAACTCAGAGGACAAAGCGTATATCAATCCAGACCGCTGCATCGGTTGTGGCGAATGTATATCGTTTTGCCCCGTAAAAGCAATCAGTATGAACTGGCAGGTCGGTCTCACCGAGTTCACCGAAAAAATGACCGAATATGCACTCGGTGCTCTTTCCGGGAAAACCGGGAGAGTACTCTTTATCAATATTGTACGCGCAATTGTACCTGGCTGTGATTGTCTGCCCTGGAGCGATACACCAATCGTGCCCGATATCGGGTTTCTGGCATCAACTGACCCTGTTGCAATCGATCAAGCCGCATTTGATTTAATAAAAGGAGCTGAGAGTATTCCCGGCTCTGCACTCGATGGCAAAGCACAAAAGGGTCAAGATAAATTTACCGCCCTCTACCCCGAAAGCAAACCGGAACTGCAGCTTGAACACGGCGAGCAGATTGGTTTAGGATCACGAACGTACGAGCTTGTTACTCTCTAATTACTCACTGTTTCGTGACTTTTTGCGATTTGTACAGTATACTTTAGTATGTGAGCTCTAAAGTATGGTTTTTCATAGCGAGCATTCTCATTCTCGCAGGTTGCAATTTCCCGCCAACGTTTAGTCCTGAATATAAAGACTCTACGATTAATTTTATTCAAGATCGTGCTATCGAAGTACCACCGCCTGCTACCGATGATGGATCAACTGTTTCGCTCGACAGCCCGGCGCGTTGGGACTGGGCGTGGCGGGGACGAACGAGTTCCAGCTTTGAATACATGACCCTTACAGGAAGTGCAGAACCAGGACCTGACTCAGAGAGCGCTGTCTGGCTCCTAGAAATCGTAAACCTTTCAGACAATGCGGTCTCGACAGCAACAGCTGGATGGCAGGCAGTAGGTTCTAACGCAACAATTGCATCTCTTTCTGGATCTCTACACGGCTCAGCCTTAAAGATCAACGCATCGGAGGATAGTCATATAAAAGCGCTGAATTCGCTTTATAAAGATATCGATGCTACCCCACATAGCTACAAGATGTCACTCATGCTCCTCAATAGCAACTCGTTTCGATTTTATTCAGGATCCAGCTTTAACAAACTGGAAGTTCAAAATTTCTCCTGGCAATCTGACGATACCTATAACACTATTCCACTCATAATTACAAACATTGCCACGAGCTCTTCTAATTTTGCCGCTCTCTATACGAATGGAGCAGATGTCTATATTGATGATGTTCACCTTATCAGAGCGGATATCGAACTAAACCGCTGGGCGCTCCGCCTTATTCTCAGACAAAACGATACGACACCAATACTGGTACCCGGTATGTATGAATTAACACTCTATGTGAAAAAACCTTCCGGTTACACCTTTCCATCAGAAGCAAGCTGTGGTGACAGTAATTTATATGCCAGCCAGTACATTAAACTGAGAATGGTACAGGTAACTGACAACTCAATTCTTGCAGAGGAAATATTTGATATGAGCGCCAATTCTGCTGAATGGAATCAACTGCGTTTACGTTTTCCCAAAGGTAAAGCACTTAAATTTTCCGAAGGTACTGATGAATCAATTCTTGCTATCGAGATCCTGCCATTTTCAACTGCAAAACCATTTGCAGGCGCTGTTCTCATTGCAAAGCCAGAACTGCATTTTTATATCAATGGCTATACTGACTGAGCTGTGTTAATAAAAGTATAACTGCTTTCTCTCAAGATGCTATATTCCGGGAAAAGCTCTATAGCCCGAGGCATGAGGCCACTACCCCATGCCAGCGCAAGTCCAAAATTAACAACGGGTATGCCAGCTTCATGCAAAGCTGCAATTTGTGCCTTAAAGAGTGTTCGGGTTGCCATACAGGAGCCACAGATAACTGCAATATCAAAAAACTCATTGGGTGGTTTATCACTGAGCGAGCGAATTGCGGTTACGGATACAGGAACACCCGTTTTTGCGTGAAGCATTGCAGGTATTTTGACCGTTGCTATATCTTCATGCGTTCGATTATGAGTACATGCTTCGATTGCAAGCAGGTTTATTGTATTTAACTTATTTAACCTATCGAGCATTGCAATTCCATCTCTAAACCAGGCAAGCTCTCCTTTTTTACGAGCAAAGAGTATCGAAAAGGATGTTAACGCTTGATGGAGAGGCAAAACAGATGCCGTATATGAAAATGCCTGACTATCAGTAACAACTAGTTTTGGTTTTTGCATCAGGTTTGCATATGCTGCTCCTAATTGTGCAGGTTGTACCGTTATGACCGTGCAGTTTCTATCAAGAGCGTCTCGCAGCACCTCTGTTTCGGGCAAAATGAGCCTTCCTTTTGGTGCAGCACTATCAATTGGTGTCACGAGCATTATAGAGTCACCCTCATTGACAAGTCCTTCCAGGGGGGTGATTTCTTTTTCAATTGTATCAGCAAGACTGGCAATTCCGCGTTTTAAGCTTTCAATTCCAGTGTTTTCTGTGTTTGAAACATAGTAAATGCCGCGTACTGCCCTATGCTTGTTTTGCGTATCTTGTGAGGCTGCAAGCTTTTTATATTCCTCTAACCATGTTACCTTTTCCTTGTTGCTTGGTGCTTCCGAAAAGGTAACTGCAACAATAATCGGTTTTTCTCTCTGTTGCAATTTTTGCAAAATAGTCTGTTCACATTGTAGCGGCGCTCTATTTCCTGGAGTAACAAAAATAATTATATCTGCCTTTTGCAGAACATCATTGGTTCTTGCTGTACGGAGCGATCCCAAGACGCTTGCATCATCAAGCCCGGCAGTATCGACAAGCACGACAGGTCCAAGCGCACTGAATTCCATTGATTTTTCTACTGGATCGGTGGTGGTTCCAGGATGATCTGCAACTATTGATAGTGTTCTTCCAGCTATTGCATTGACAAGCGAGCTTTTTCCCGCATTACAAATACCAGTAAATACGATATGCAATCGTTCTCCTCGTGGGGTTCTCATACTCTACCTCGTGAATTACCTCTTCTATAATCTAAATTTTTATTAACAGAACGTATTCGAACGCTCAAACAGCTTATACACGAAAAACCATCCTCGCTTACACAAATTTTACCTGGATATAATTCATAGAGCTGCTTATATGCTTTAGTGCCGATATTGGGCATTACGACGTTAGCACCAGCAGAAAGCGCTAACTCTCTTCCGTTTTGCTCGATTGTTCCTGCAGCAGTTGTAGCAGGTATGTTTGCATATGGAAAGAGCAACCTGCTTATTGCTACAGCTCTCAGTGTTGGTTCAAGTCCCTGGCAGCTTGCATGCTTAAGCGGTGTTTCGGGATGCGGAATAAAAGGACCAATTCCAATCATATCGGGTTCAAGCGAAGCGAGCAGTTCAAGATTAGACGAAAGCGAATCACCAGGAAGCCCCGTCATAAAACCTGTCCCTGCTTCGTACCCAATTTCCTTAAGGTGCATAAAGGCACGTATACGTTCGGAAAGCTCTGTACCTTTTAATGCCTCGTGCAGTGTTGCATCAGCAGTTTCAAAGCGCAAGAGGTATCGATTGACACCAGCTGCGAACAACGCTCGATACGTATCATACGAAAGCACACCAAAACTGAATGTTAATGCAAAATCACTCCCAAAACTATTTCGTATATCGTCTGCTAACGCGATGAGCTTTGAACCCTGGAACTCTGGATCAACGCCACCTTGAAGCACGAAACTCTTAATACCTCGATGAAGTCCCTGTTTAATTATTTGCAATATTTCTTCATTACTCATGCGGTAACGCAAAAGCTTTGCATTATCTCTCCTGATACCGCAATAAGCACAATTCATAGTGCAGTAATTAGTGACCTCAAGTAACCCACGAATAAAGACAGCACTGCCATATACCTTTCTGCATGCAGTATCAGCACGTTCCATCAATTCATTGAGTGGCATATTGATATAATCTTGAATTAAGGACCCTGAATTACTCATACATACACATCCCGTTCGCCTGCTTTAATTTTTTGTAGGCCTCTTTTGATTACACTGCTAATGGTACCTGGATACGTTGCAATAAGCTTAGCATAGAGTGCCTGCAATTCAGTTTTTTCATCGTTTGTTAAAAAATCCTCAATATATTCGCTACAGGTAAAAAATGCATTAGGCTCACAAAATTGCTGAATAAGACCTGGCTTGGCTAGATCCATGAAATCACTGCCTACCCTCCCTTTTCGGTAGCAACCGGTGCAGAATGATGGAACGTACCCGTCTTTTGCCAATGCCAGCACTACTTCCTTAAGACTTCTGTGATCACCTAGCTGGAATTGCTCAGCGTTCACAGCGTTGCCAGGCTTTTCCGGAACTGTATTTCCAGCACCTGGAGTAGTATGCTCACTCCTTTCGCCTGCATATGCGCCTGGATTTGTTCTCGAGCCTGCTGATATCTGACTCACTCCGTAATGAAATAATTCATTCCGTAACTGTTCCTGTTCACGCGTCGAAAGAATGATCCCGGTATAAGGAAGTGCAAGCCTGAGCACAGCAACAAGTTTCTTAAAATCTCTATCACTAACCGGTTGCGGTACATGTTCAGATACTGGCGCGCCGATGGCAGGCTCAATGCGCGGAATGCTGATTGTATGACAACCTGCACCAAACCGTTGTTCCAGATGCTTTGCGTGCTCTAAAAGCGCTAATACTTCAAATCGATAATCCGCAAGTCCAAACAGTGCTCCAAGCCCAACATCCTCAATGCCTGCTTCCATTGCTCTGTCCATAACAGAAAGCCGCCAATCATAATCTGCCTTTGGACCGGCTTTATGATACTTGCTATAGACAAGCGGATCATAGGTTTCCTGGAAGCACGCATACGTTCCTATTTTTGCCTGTTTGAGCAGTGAAAATTCTTTAACACTCATAGGTGCCACCTCGACATTGATGCGCCGAATCGATTGGAGTTTGCCAGTAACAGGAGCTGGTTCCGTAACATTGTAGATACATGCAATGGCTTGTATGAGTGCATTAACCGAGCTTTTTGCATCTTCACCCTGAAGCAACAAAATTCGTTTATGCCCTTCACGAAGTAAGGCACGAGTTTCTGCTTCGATTTCAGAAAGTGTCAAGCGCTTTCGTACGAGTTGTGTATTTGGTGCTCGAAATGCACAGTAGAGGCAATCATTTGAACAAATATTTCCAATATAGAGCGGTGCAAATAAAACTATTCGCCGTCCATAGATTTTTTGTTTGACATATCCCGCAGTTTCTAAAAGCAGTGCAAGTTCAGCGTCATCATGAATTGTGAGCAGTTGAGCCGTTTCAGAGAGCGTTAAACCCTCAAGCTTTTTTGCTCTGTTTAGTATTGGTTCAATAGGCTCCCGATGTGCTTCTGCATCGGAAAGAATTGCATACAGCCTGTCCCGATTGATATCAGGTTTTTGTGGTATGTGAAGTATCTCCATCCTCATCCTCCTTATAAGACGTGAGGACGGACTTAACCTTTACTCCGGAGATTTTTCCAAGTTTTCCTGTCAGTGCTCCTATGGTATCAGTATCACCTTCGACGACGATCGCAATGAGTGAGATATTTCGGTGACGCATGGGAAGCCCGAGTCGTGCATCAATACTGTCAGCATACTGTGACAGGACAGCATTCACTGTCTGAACAGCGTCATTATGCAGTATGAGAATTGATACGAGACCTATCCGCTTTTCCATCAGCAAGCTCCTCTGGATCAGCATGTGACATGAAAATTCTCCTTGGGAAAGATATATCCGTCCCGCAGAATACTGTGCAACAATGCTGATGCAATAATAGATAATTTTTTATCGAATTGTCAAGTGCTCAGTGCAAATTTTCATAGACTGATTGAGCCTTCTTTCTCACGGTCTCCACGGGATCAGTCTCTGACATCTTTTTTATAGTATCAAGTAAATCTTTTACCTTGTTACGTTCAAGCCATGCAAGCGCATTGAGCCTCGTAGTAAAATCCTTATCTTCAAGCAGCATTGCAATAAATGGTATAAAGTTAAGACTTGTGCTTGCAAAGATTTTTCGAGTTATTTCTGTAAAAAGCGTCCGTGTTTTATCGTTCATTGCTTTAATAAAGAATTCGAAAAATGGAGAATTTTTTTCAAGCTTGGTGCCAAAATTTTCAATATACACACTAAATATCAAAGCTCTATAGACATCGGGTATTTTTTCATCGGTTATATTCTTTTTAAGTATTTCACTGCAAGCATCAGTACCAATTTTTCCCAATGCCACAAGAGCCTGCTCTTTGACTTTTTTTTCAGGGTCCTGTTTAAATTGATATTCCAGATAGGGAATTGCATCAGCTATTTTTAATTCGCCAGCAGCCTGAACAGCGGCAAGTCTGGGAATGACATGCGAATCGCGCAGTGATTGCACAATATACTGATACACTTCCGGGCTCCCTATTTCACTAAAGGCTTTTACAGCAGATCCCCGTACATTAGGATCTTTCTGATTCAATGCTTTTGCTAAAAGCTCTATTGCTTCAGGACTTTTGAGTTTACCAAGTCCAGCACAGACATACATGCGCTCAACTTTACCAGAATCTTCTCCTCGGTTGATAATTTTTTTATATAAATCGAGCGCTTCCGCTACCTGAAGTTCTCCCAGTGCAAGTAATATTTCCTGTTTTACTTCCTGGGTTGTTTCATCCTTTTCATAGAGATTCAAGAGTGTTTTTGCAAAGTTTTGCAGTTTAGCACTTCCAATGAGCTTGAGTGCAGGAACAATGTAATCTTTTTCAGAATTGGAGAGAATAGTTTCAAGCAGTTCAGGTTTATTGAATTTTTTTAACTTTGTAAAATAGGTGAAAACAGCAAGACCCACTTCTTTTGTCTCGCTATCTCTATTAGAAAGAATCTGTTCTGCAATCAAAATAATCCGCTCATCGGGAGGGTCTTTGCTGGCAAAATATTTTATGATTGTTTCTTTAATTTTTTGATTTTTTGTTTCAAGTAATATTTTATAAATTTCTTCATCGTACTTATAATTTTTATCGCTGATAAGTTTATTGAGCGTTTCGTTAACTTTTTCATCAATTCCATACCGCAATGTACTTAAAATTAGATCATCAGCTGATTGGGCTACAACAGTAGAACCTATAAACACTATAGTAATGCTAAGAAAAAAACACAGTACCCTATGAATTTTGCTACTCATTCCATATTCTCCGCGCTGTATAAAAATAGCCTTTCCAGTATGATTCATCTAGTGATGAAATAATTACACCTGTCTTTGGTCCCTGTGATGCAGCATGAATAAAAAAATTATCACCAATATAAATTGCTACATGGAATATAACACCATGATCAGCAAATAGTAAAATATCAGCAGGGTGAAAGTCTTCCTGTATGGTTACCCCGTGCAGCATCCAATCTTTGCTGATTCGTGGTACATTTTCTAAAAATGGTTTATATACTGCATACAAAAAACCTGAGCAATCTATTCCAGCTTTAGTTGTTCCGCCATATACATATGGCGTGCCAAGATAATCCAGCGCCCCTGCAATAATTAGTATTTCAGGAAAACTCTGGACATATGACTCATCGGTATGGATTTTTGCTGTCTGCATACAGAATACACAGACTACTATGAAGAGTACAGTTTTACTCTTTATAGTTTGCAAGAAATTCTTTTTTAAAAGCTGAGAACGTACCATTACTTATAGTATATCGGATTTTTTTCATGAGTTCATGTAAAAAATAAAGATTGTGATAACTTGCCAATATTGAATAGAGGATTTCATTGCACTTGTAGAGGTGACGCAGGTAACTCCTTGAGTATTCCCGACAAACCCTGCAGGTGCATGCTGTGTCAATTGGTGCAAAATCCTCAACATACTGAGCCTGCTTAATAGAAATTGGACCATTCCAGGTAAAAAGTAGACCATTTCTTGCCGTACGAGTCGGAAACACACAGTCAAACATATCAACACCATTTTCTACTGCAGTGAGAATATAGAGCGGTGTGCCTATGCCCATTACATACCGTGGTTTTGATTCTGGAAGACCTTCTGTGGAAAAGGCTAAAAATTCTTCGAATACCGGAAATGGCTCTCCAACGGAAAGCCCTCCAATTGCTATGCCAGGTGTATCGAGGTTGCAAATAAATTCTTTGCTTTCAGTTCGTAATGGTTTATAAAAGTTCCCCTGCATGATGGGGAATAAGTTGCCGCTCGAACGATCCTGATTTTGTTTCCAGTATGCAATAGAACGGTCCGCCCACTGCTTTGTAATATCGAGCGCTTTTTTTGCTTCTTTTTCCTTAATTCCATATGGCGTGCATACATCGAGCTGCATAAAAATGTCGCTGCCTAATACCTGCTGAATATGCACAACTTTTTCTGGCGTAAGTGTATGTCTGCTCCCATCAATATGAGATTGAAAGACTACGCCTTCGTCTTTTATTTTTCTTAGCTTGGTAAGCGAAAAAACCTGGAATCCGCCAGAATCGGTTAAAATATTTTGATCCCAATTTATAAATTTATGGAGACCCCCTGCCTTTTCTATGACATCGAGACCGGGACGTAAATACAAATGATAGGTATTCGAAAGAATTATTCCAAAACCAATTTCTTTTAGGTTATCTTTTGTTACACCTTTTACTGTGCCATTTGTACCCACAGGCATAAACACAGGTGTTTCTACCGTTCCATGTGGCAGTTCGAGCAAGCCAGTTCTGGCACGGGTTATAGTATCATGATGTAAAATATTAAACTTAAGACTCATTATCCGTAAACTCCTCGTGATAGTTTTATATTTTTCTAAATTTAAAAACGACAGCAAATATCAGTATAAACACTACAAGTGGGAGAAATGCACCCCAGACAGGGGGTATAAGCTCATTAATTGCCATAATCGAAAGCACCATCTGAAGCACATAGTAGACTACAGCTGCAAAAATGCTGATAAGCATGGTAAACAGCATAATATTTTTTTTAATGAGCCCCGATGAAACAATGGCTATCAATACAACGATAATCGGAATAAATGTATACGCAAAGCGCCGCAAGAGCTCAGTTTTTGCCTGAGCAGTTGGTGCATGTATTCCTTCTAAGAATTTAATGTAGTTTTGTAACTCTTTGATATTCATTGAATCAGGCTTGCCCGATCGCACATAAAATGAATCTGGCTGTTCGTTTAGTTCAGGATCGTCAAGCGATGCATAAAACATATCGGAAAAACCTGTTTTAGTTTTTTTAATTACCCGTGCACTCTTGAGTATCCATCGATCAGTATTCCACTGCGCTGTCTGTGCTGTAATTTTTTCTAAAAAATTGCCTCTTGCATCAAGCTTGATTATAGTCAAATTGCTCAATGTATTTTTTGTTTTTTCAAACATTGCAGCAGACCATATGTATTCGCGATTTTTGCCTAATATCGTAATATCAAAAGAGGTTGCATCGGGTGACTGCTTTGCATATATAATTTCATTAGTGGTACTTTGTTTTTTTTCATAGGTAGGAATTACAACTGCATCTTCAAAAAAGAAAGAGCTTATCACGATCGCAAGTGTAAATATAATAATCGGAAGATTAAATTTCCAGACTGATATGCCAGATGCCATAACAACGATAAGCTCGTTATTTGCGAAGAAATTTCCCATGGTAAAAGAAACAGAATAGAGCAATGCTATAGGGAGTGAATAACTGATACACTTTGGTAAATAGAGCAGAGCAATTTGCATAATTTTGCTAAATGGAACATTGTTTTGCAGGTATTTGAATAAATTTGCAAAAATGTCAAACATCTGAATGAGCAGAATAAAAAAAATCATACTCGCAAAAAACATTTCTATAAACGATTTGAAATTATAACGGAACAATGTATAAGAATGCTTCATTTTTTTAACCTTAACACCATGAGCAGTATTCCAGCACATACTGTAAGAATATTTGCAAACCAGATGCCCCAAAACGCTGATACAATTCCGCGTACTGCAAGAGACTGTCCACCAAGCAAAAGAAACCAGTTTGCTATCACAATGGCAAGACCAATGATAAAGTTTCTGCCAATTGAACTGCGATTGCTAAAAATTCCAAGCGGAAATGCAAGAAAAATAAAAAATATAGCAGAAAATGGTATTGCCAGTTTTTTATAGAGCTCAATACGATAGATTTCTATACCGCGATCAAGTGTCTTATTTTTACTTAAGTCTCTTAAAATAGCAAGTTCCTGGTTTAACGTTAATGCTCTGTTATCCAGATTACTTATAAGAATATTTTGTGAAAAATATTTTGCAGAAAAATCAAAATAGCGTCTAAGATATTCCTGTTCACGCGATTGCATTAGTTTTTCTGTTTCCTGATTTTTCTTCTCAATTAGTTTTAATAAGTTTGCCACTCCCATTTCGGCAGCACCAATCTGAGATGAGGAAGAAGTAAACTGAGTGAGCACAATATTGTATTCCATGAGTTCTGCTTCTGTATATTCAAAACGATCTGGATACTGCGGGTCGGTTTCCTGTACCATCACCTGTTCGAGTATGAGCATCAGCACATCACTGTTTTCTTCTGAGTTTACAATTCTTGCATTATGAGCAGTAATAACTCTGTTTTTTCCATCTTTAGTTCTGTCAATTACCGTAATGTCCTGGATAGTAGATTTATTCATACTGCCAGTGATTATGACACTATCCTTATATTTCTTTACCGAAAAGGGTTTTAGTTCAAGAGCTGGAGTGCTCAAAATAAGATTTCTGTATACACGCTGGTAGTTAAGCATTCCAAGTGGTAGAAAATAGTCGTTCATGATAAATGAAACCCATGAGAATAAAAACCCAAGCACCAAAAACGGTAAAAATATTTTTCTTTTTGGAACGCCGGAAGCGCTCATGACGAGAATTTCTTTTTCCGACATTAACCTGCCCAATGCCATGAGTCCACCGACAAATGTTGCATACGGGAATGACATTGCTACAATTGAAGGGAGTGCAAATATGACAAGTTTAATAACATCAATTACAGGAGCCTTTTTGGAAAGGATATCCTGCGCCATATAAATAATCTGATTTATAAAGAATACAATAAAAAAAAACAGAAACAGTACTATAAAAAAAACCGCAAATTCACGCGCAACATACAGATACAAAGTGTAAGGAGTTTTTGAAGCATGTGATCGCATGAAAAGCCACCAGCAAATTACTGCAGGCTGTAATCAGCCTGCAGTTTGTATTATTTTTCCTGTGAATCCTGAGCATCGATGAGCGAAAGATTAAGCCTTCCCATCTTATCAATTTCTAAGAGTTTTACTTTTATTTTCTGACCTTCCTGAACCACATCGGTTACTTTGGCAACACGCGTTCTGGAAAGTTTTGATATATGAACAAGACCTTCTTTGCCGGGGAATATCTCAACAAATGCACCAAAATCCATGATTCGCTTGACTGTGCCTTCATAGATTCTGCCAACTTCCGGATCGAGAATAATACCTAAAATTGCATCGCGAGCCTGTTCAGCCGATGCTTTATTATTGCCGTAAATAGTGGTCGTGCCATCATCATCAATGTTGATTTTTACATCAAACGTTTCACAAAGGTTTTTTATATTTTTACCGCCCTGTCCAATTACTGCTCCAATCTTATCACTGTCCAGTTTCATGGTAATGATTTTAGGTGCATATTCAGACAGTTCTCGGGATGCTTTGCTAATGGTTTCGTTCATAATGCCGAGAATATGCATTCTGCCTTTTTTTGCCTGCTCAAGAGCATGCTTCATAATTTCCGTTGAAATACCGGAAATTTTGATATCCATCTGGAAGCCGGTGATACCCTTTTCGGTTCCTGCTACTTTAAAATCCATGTCACCGAGATGATCCTCATCACCTAAAATGTCAGAAAGAATTGCATATCGATTCTCTTCGGAGATAAGTCCCATAGCGATGCCTGCGACAGGCCGCTTGATAGGAACTCCTGCGGCTATGAGTGACAGGGTTCCGCCACAAACAGTTGCCATGGAGGAAGATCCATTTGATTCAAGGATTTCGGATACTACACGAATCGTATAAGGAAATTCATCTTTGGAAGGGACCATTCGCTCGAGAGCTCTGCGAGCAAGGTGACCATGACCAATCTCACGACGGCCAGTAGAAAGCCTGCCAACTTCTCCAACTGAGAAGGGTGGGAAATTGTAATGCAAAATAAAGTTTTCCCTGCGGTCGCCTTCGATATCGTCATATATCTGTTCATCAAAGACACTGCCAAGCGTCGTTACAACCAATGCCTGTGTCTCGCCGCGGGTAAACAGGGCCGAACCATGGGTGCGGGGTAAAATATCAAGTTCGCAGGTAATTGGCCGAATTTCTTCAAGTCCGCGTCCATCGACACGCATCTTTCTGTCAAGAATACCCGACCGGAGTATCTGATACTGAAGTTCGTCCATGAGCTGGCTGAAGAGCTTTTTCTTCATATCATCAGTAAGCGCATCGGCAAATTCTTCCTGTGTTTCCTGAATTGCTCGTTTGATTGCCTCGCCGCGTTCCTGTTTGATTTTTGTATAGAGCGCTTTCTCAAGCCGTGCCCGTGCTGCTCGTTCAATCTCCTCTTTGCGATTGAGCACTACGGTAGTTTCTACAAGCGGAAGTTTTGGCTTACCTGCTTCGTTCCGGAGTGCTTCGATAGTTTCACAGATCTTTCGAATCGGTTCACGAGCTGCATCAATAGCGCCAAGCATAACTTCTTCGCTGACTTCATTTGCGCCGCCTTCTACCATCGTTATGCTGTCTCTGGTGCCTGCTACGACAATTTCGAGCTCAGATTTTTCAATCTGTTCGTAGGTAGGATTGATGATATAGGAACCATCGAGATAGCACACACGAACACCTGCAATCGGTCCGTTAAACGGAATATCGCTTATATGTACAGCTGCACTTGCAGCGTTGATGGCAAGAATATCGGGAGGATTCACCTGATCGGTTGAAAGCACTGTGGGAACAATCTGTATTTCCCTGCCAAATGCTTTTTCAAAGAGGGGTCGCATCGGCCTGTCTATGAGCCGTGAAACGAGGATTTCTCTGTCTTTAGGACGTGCTTCACGTTTAATAAATCCGCCAGGTATTTTTCCTGCAGCGTAGTATTTTTCATTGTATTCTACTGTTACAGGGACAAAGTCGAGTCCCTCCATAGCTGTACTCGAACAGCACACTGTTGCTATTACTGCTGAACCAGCGCATTTTGCAAACACAGCACCATTTGCCTGCTTTGCCATGCGTCCAGTTTCAAAAGACATTTCTTCACTGCCTATTGTAATTCTCTGGGTATGTACCATTGTTTTGTATCTCCAATTACATTAAAAAAGAATAAAAGAGCCCAGACAGTAATTGCCCGGGCTCGCTCGTTATTTCCGGATGTCAAGCTTTTGTATCAGCTCGCGATATTTTGCAAGATCGGTTCTCTGTAGATATTTAAGCAGACGTCTGCGCTGCCCAACCAATTTTAATAAACCATGGCGGGAATTTGTATCTTTTTTATTCTGCTTAAAGTGCTCGGTGAGCTGTTTGATTCTTTCTGTTAAAAGACCAATCTGTACTTCGGTGGCTCCGGTATTTTTTTCATTTCCACCCAAATCATTGATGATTGCTTGCTTTTTCTCTTTTGTTAAAGCCATTATTCCTACTCCTTCAAAGCTCTAGTATACTCTAATTACGATATTAATTCAATAAAGCGGGGCTGTTCTGGCAGAACCGCGGATCTCCACGTAATCGTTCCATGCTCAAACGTACACACATCAGCATAGCGATACGCAGTACTGGTAAGCACTGCATTAAAGGTTCCCTGTTCTGGCATGACAATTGTATTGCTCAGAGCAGTTAATCGCTGATGCTCATACGAAAAGTTGAACATGCGGACATCCAGGGCGTAGGGGTGACCCAGCATTGCAACCGCATATTGTATATTTCCTTCTCTTATCGCTTTTCTAATTTTTGTTGAACTTACAACCTCTCCGTTACTGATAACAGGTGGAATAATTTCTACATCAACAGTGAGCTCACGAGCAAGTCGTGCAACCTCTCGCGATGGTGTGTCGAGGTTATAGCCACAGGAAAAATCCCATCCAATTATTATTTTTGTAATACGGGCGGTTACCAGTGTCCGTACAAAAACTTCTCCGGGTATTGTACTAAAATTCTCTGAAAAGTCAATGATAACTGTGCTATCGATACCATGATTTTCAAAGTATGTGAGTTTTTGATCTAAGGTAGTAATGTCACCAGAAAAGGATTCCGGTCTCAGTATCTTTTTAGGGTTTTCCCTAAAAGTAATAATCATTTTCTTGCGCGCTGTTTCCTGTACAAGTGCTTTGATGAGAGCCTGATGACCGATATGAATTCCATCAAACACACCAATAGCAGCTGCATACTGTTCATCATGATGCTTGCTTTGTGCCGTAAACTCATTCCAGTCGATAACTATCATGAAACACCTGCCATAACTTTTTCATAACTCCAGCGGTTATTTTTTTTACTGATAATTGCCAGGAGTTTCTCTTCTCTGGTAAATACTGCAATTGTTCCTTCTGCTATCACAGAAGCTAACTCAGGAATTGTTGCAAGCGGTTTTCCGTTTCGTACTGCTTCTTGAGAACGAGCACCAAGAATCACCGGCATAAGTCCAAGCACCTGTACCGATTGAGGGGTTAATACCCGAATAGCAGCACCTGTTACTGTTTCCAGACTGCAGGTCTGAGTATAATCAAAAGCACCAACCGCAGTCCGCTCAAGCTCCTTCACATACGCGCAGGTACCGCAGTAACTGCCAATATCGCGAGCAAGTGATCGAATGTAGGTACCTTTTGAACAGTGGACCAGTATATCAACAAATGGGGGATCCCAGGCTTCCAGCGTAAGTGCATAAATAGTCACCGATCGAGCATCGATGGTAAAATGTTCCTCCTGCAGCGCCCGCTCGTATGCTCGTTTACCTCCTACATGCACAGCAGAATACTGTGGAGGCACCTGTTGTATTGTTCCCGTAAACTGTTCGAGCGCTGCAAGCACCTCATGTTTTTCTGGCACAGCACCAGTTTTTGTTACAGTGCCCTCGGGATCAAGCGTATCGGTTTCTTTTCCAAATTCGATGCGCGCTCTGTAGGATTTATCCTGTGCCATAAAATAGGGAGTTAGCCCTGTATAGGAACCGCAGAGACATACGAGCACACCGCTTGCAAAAGCATCAAGCGTGCCGGCATGTCCTATTTTCCGTATCTCTGGAACAAGCTTTTGCAGCTGTTTTAAAACTTTAAATGAAGTTAATCCAGCAGGTTTATTGAGAATGAGATATCCATTACTCTGATTCATGATCCTCAGTTTCAGATTGACCAGGAGGCTGATTATCAAGCAGTTTATCAATTGTATTTATAATTTCAACACTCTTACGTATGCCTTCATCTTTAATAAATGAAAGCTTTGGTGTATTTCGAGTGTGAATGTGCTGTGCAAGCTGTGCCTGAATAAAACCCGCAGCATGCTGCAACCCCTGCACGGTCTGTGTCAGCTCAGTATCAATATATGAAGATACAAATACACGGGCATGCGAACCATCGCGTGCCAACTCTACTCGTGTAATTGAAACCGCTGTGTTAACACGAGGATCTTTAACCCGCCCTTCTAAAATCAGCCTAGCAATAATCTCTCGTATCTGTTCTTCTACTTTTTGTAACCGTATTGCATCCATAGTATACTAACTTGAAAGTTTTCGCGAAATCTCCTGGATTTCGTAGACTTCCAGCATATCTCCTTCTTTGAGATCATTCCAGTTTTCAAGGCTGAGACCGCATTCAAAACCAGCAGCAACTTCTTTTGCATCATCCTTAAAACGCTTGAGCGATGCAAGCTTACCATCGTAGATAACGATGCCATCACGTATAAGCCGTACATTTGCAGTTCGCTTGATTATACCGGAAACCACATAACAACCACCTATAGTACCAACCTTTGGAACCTTGAAAATAGTGCGAATTTCAACCGTTCCAAGTTCAACTTCTTTCATTTCCGGAGCAAGCATACCTTCCATTGCAAGCTGGATTTCCTCAATTGCTTTATAGATTATGTTATATTTTCGTATCTCAACCTTTTCCTGATCCGCAAGTTCCTTTGCTTTAGGTGTTGGCCGAACATTAAACCCAATAATGATAGCATTGGAAGCACTTGCAAGGTTAACATCAGTTTCATTGATAGCCCCTGCAGAAGCATGAATGACATTAAGCCGTATTTCATCGGTTGATAGCTTAACAAGCGCATTTTTGAGAGCTTCTACAGAACCGTGGACATCAGCCTTAATGATTACCTTAAGCTCTTTGACATTGCCTTCGCTAATGGTATCATAGAGATTATCGAGACTGATCTTTTTAAGAGCTCGAGTTTCTTCAAAACGTTTGAGTTCTTGCCGTTTTAGAGAATATGCGCGTGCAACTTTTTCGTTCTCAACAACTTCAAAGGGATCACCGGCATTAGGTATACCTTCAAAACCTATTACCTCAACCGGCATGGAAGGTGTTGCCTCTTCTATTTTTATGCCCTTATCATTAAAAATTGCTCGAACTCGTCCAGGATAGATGCCTGCTACAAACGAATCTCCAACACGGAGTGTTCCTTTTTCGATAATGAGCGTTGCAACTATGCCTCTTCCCTGATCAATTCGCGATTCTACTACCTTTGCAACTGCCGGACATGAATAGTTTGCCTTTAACTCCATCACTTCTGCGGTGAGGAGCACGCCTTCCAGGAGTTCATCGATACCCTTTTTCTGAAGCGCAGATATCTCAAAATACATGGTCTGTCCGCCCCACTCTTCAGGAACGAGTCCATGATCAGAGAGCTGTGTTTTGATTCTGTCCGGGTTAGCTTCCGGGAGATCGATTTTGTTGATAGCAACAATGATGGGAACTTCTGCAGCTTTCGCATGGTCGAGAGCCTCGAGCGTCTGTGGCATCACACCATCATCAGCTGCAACAACCAAAATAACAATATCAGTAATCTGTGAACCGCGTGCGCGCATTTCTGCAAATGCTGCATGTCCCGGCGTGTCTAGGAAGGTTATTTTGCCACGCGGGGTTTCAACCTGGTACGCACCAATATGCTGGGTAATTCCGCCGTATTCACCTGCTACAACATTTGTTTTTCTAATAGCATCGAGGAGCTTTGTTTTACCGTGGTCTACGTGCCCCATTACCGTAACAATTGGCGGCCTGGGTTTTAAATCCTCCGGCCTATCCGCAACTTTTTCGATGAGGGTTTCTTCGTAAAGTGAAATTATATGCACATCACAACCATATTCACTTGCAAGAATTGTTGCAGTTTCTGCATCAATTTGCTGATTAATGGTTGCCATGTATCCCATGGACATGAGCTTACCAATAAGCTCATTTGGTTTAAGATTCATTTTCCGTGCAAGATCAGCAACGGTAATTGCTTCCATGATTTCGATAGACTTGGGTACAGGATTTGTTTTTTGCTCCTGTGCTTTCTTTTTAATTGCGAGAAGTTTTTCTTCTAGCTCTTCTTCTTTGCTGTAAATCTGCTTTTTAGGCTTTTGCTGGAAACGCTTGGCGAGCGGCTTCTTTTCTGGAACTGGAAGAGCCGGAGCTGGTGCAGGTTTTCGTGCACCCATTTTATCTTTATTAATAATAAAATGGCTCTTACTCTCTTTTCGCTGTCCCTGTTGAGTTCTACCCTCACCCTGAGACTGCGAAGCTGAGCCAGAACGTGAACCTTGAGGACGCTGACTTCCCTGATACCGTGACGCCTGTCCCTGCGGACGACCTGATGATTCTGAACGTTCACCGGAACTGCGCGGGTAATTTCTGTTATCGCGGTTACCCATGCGCTGCGCTGGTTTTCCTCTGCCGCCAACCTGTCCAACTACACGCGGACTTCGAGGCTGCTGCGGCTCAGCAGAAGCAGCTTCGGAAGGTTTACCCTGCTTATCCGGAGTAACAGGTTTTTCAGCTGTTTGCTGCACACCTGACTGTTCTTGAGCTTTTTCAGTTTGCTCTGTTTGCATAGCCCCAGCCGTTGCCGGTGCTGCAGTTTCTCCTTGAGCCTGTTTTGCTATTTCCTCTTGTTCTTTCGACTGTTCAGTATGCTTAGCAACAACTTTCTTTTTAGCTTCCGAAGCTGCACCGGCATGTGTTTTTTTCTTAACAACCACCACCCTTTTCTTTTCAGAAACAGGTTCAGTTTTATCTTCAGTCTGAACAGTTTTGCTCTGCTTTATAAGCTTTGCTTTTGCTGTATTTTCTTTCTCATCCATACGTTTCTATCACCTTTATTCTTCATCCGGAGTTTCATCGTCTTCATATTCAAAAGCCAGCTCTACTCCGCACTGAGGACAGTGTGTCATTTCAGGAGTAATCCTTGCATGACATTCAGGACATTCATACTCTTCTTCTTCGGAAACTTCTTCTTCTGAAATTTCTTCTTCTATAATTTCAACATTTTCTTCGATAATTGCACGTACAGCATCAATCTGTTCCTGTTTTAGACCGGGAATTGCAAGCAGTTCCTCTTCATCCTTTTCAAGGAACTCTTCAATAAGCTCGATGCCATGCTCAGCAAGAAGCGCAACTGTATCCATATCAACATCAGGAAGTTCAGAAAGCTTAACAATTTCTTCTTCCTGTTCCTCAAACAAGTTCGATGCCATTTTACGTGCATGAGCACCAATATCAAGTTCTTTGAACTGCTCTTCTGTCTTAACATCGATCGTCCAGTCACAGAGCCTGTTTGCAAGGCGGACATTGAGTCCCTGCTTGCCGATTGCTATAGAGAACTGCTCATCACTGACAACTGCGAGTGCCTGCCGTTTTGCTTCATCGAGCACATACACATCAAGCACAGTGGCTGGAAGTAAAGCATTTTTAATAAACTTTTCAGGGTTTGGATCGTAGCGTAAAATATCGATTTTCTCGCCTTCAAGTTCCTTAATGATATTCTGAATTCGAATACCCTTGAGTCCCACGCAGGCACCAACGGGATCGACATCCTCCCGACGCGAATACACAGCGATTTTGGTTCGATAACCGGGCTCACGAACAATTTTGTACACTTCAACCGTTTTGTCGTATACTTCTGGCACCTCGAGTTCCAGAATCTTTTGTACAAACTCTGGATGCGTTCGCGAAAGTACGATTTGCGGATTGGTCTTATTCACTTCAGCAATCAATGCTTTAATCCGGTCCCCAGGCCGGTACACTTCCAGCGGTGACTGATACTTCTTGGGGAAATACCCTTCTGCTTTACCTAAATCAACGTAAATGTTGCCATTCTTCTCACGCTGATAGTATCCGATTACGATCTCACCCAGCTTTGCATGAAAATCGGCATAGAGTGCATCGCGGGTAATTTCCTTAAACGATTGCCGGGTGGTCTGCTTAGCAAGCATTACCGACTGTAAATCAAATTCTTTGAGATCGATAGGTATTTCAAGAATATCTCCAATTTCTGCCTCAGGAGCATACTCCCGTGCTTCATCAAGCTCAATTTCCAACACCGGATCTTCAGCTTCCTGCACGATAAGCTTTTTTGAAAAAACCTCAACGCCATCATAATTATCTTTAAACCGAATGATAATATTCTCTGCTGTTCCAAAACGTTTTTTATATGCTGCGGTAAGAGAATCTTTAATTGTCTGCAGTACAAGTTCCTCTGAGATTCCCTTTTCCTGCATAATCTGGCGTATAGCCTCAGCCATTCCTGCCATATTAGTGTGTACCTCCTGCATTATGCTCACTGTAATCGGAAAAAAGGCTTGCTCTGGCAATTACCTCGAAAGGAAGTGCTAATTCCTCATTCCCAGATTGTAGAAAAACCTGTGTGGTATCAGATCCGAGCAGTGTACCAATACTCACAAGCCCATTTTTTTGTATGACTTTTATAACCTTACCCTTGAATATACCATATTCCTCAGGTGATTTGAACACCCTGTCAAGTCCCGGTGAAGATACCTCGATAAAGAGGTGCTCATCATCACAATGAAACCAAGAAAGCAGTATTGGCTGCACAATCCAGTATACTTTTGAACAATCATCGGTACTGATGCCCGAATCTTTGTATATGGTTATATAAGCACGAACCGATGATTTCTTTTGAAGAAATTTTGCCTCAACCAGTATAAAACCAGCTGTTTCTATTGAGGCCTGTAACGTTTTGTGCAACGGTTCAAAGCCCTGCTGCATGGTATCTCCCCACAATAGTCCTTAAAAAAAGAAGAGTCGCTCCTCACGACTCTTCTTACCTATTAAAGAATCTTAATGTCTGGTTAATGTATACTATATTTAAAGCAAAACGTCAAGTATAAAGAATCAGCACTGAAGACGTCCATCAGATATACAGTTAATCAGCGATGCGAGACTGGCGTGATTCGAACCAGGAGCGTTGCGATTACGTATCAATTTTAACAAGAGGCATTGTCAGGTTAAAACGATTACTGGCACTTTACAATTATATTGTTTCTATTCCTAGTTCTTTCGCAATGTCTTTCAGCATTTTATCCTGTGTTATTAGAATCGCACCATTCCGCCTGGCAATTGTCAGATAGAGAACATCATAGACAGAATAATCTATTCGAATACTCTCGATGAAAGATTCCTGATTATTCTCAGTAATATCAATGTATTCATCAATAAGATTAAGGCAGTACTGCAGCCTTTGGAGTGCAACATCTTTAGTTAAAAGCTTTGCTCTTACATACTTCCATAAAACATTGGCTACTTCTGCTTTATATAAATCTGATGTAATAACTCTTGATGCTTGCTCTAATAAATCTTCATATTTCTGTAAATCATCTCTTCCTAACCCTATTTCAATTCCTGCACTAGCATCGAGAACTACAATCATCTTTCACGATCCTCACGAATGAGAGCTGCTGGATCGGGAAATGCTTGTACATCTTTTATAGGATTGCTGTGAATCTCAGCGAGAATTCGTTTCCTGCGAGATTGTCTGCTTTCTTTGTAGTTTAAGGCTCTCTGTAGCAAAACTATGGTTTCTTGTGCGATGCTACGATTTTCCTGCTCTGCAATATCTGCTAAAGTCTTATATAAGTCTTCTGGCATATCTCTCACTTGAAGTAAAGGCATACGTTCCTCCTGTATGCAAATTTACTTCAATTTGCATACAAAATCAACGTATTTTCGTGACTAAAGGTGAATTGGCTCTAAATTAATTGCTATATGTTTTAGTATTCAATTATAACTTTTATTTTCTCAATGAATTCGTCAATAATTTCTGATTTGAATTTTTCAATATATTCAACATTCCTAATTTTCCAATCCAGACTCTTGATTTGGTCACATAATACGCATCCTTGTATGTTTTTCCCTATCACTTTTACTTCAAAAGGATAACCGTCACAACGGTTTTCATATTTAGCCCCCTACCGTGAGAATACAGTATGTATATCCACTCATCAAGTATACAATGCATAAAAATAGTAGTATATCTTGTATTGTTGAGAAATATCCTTACCCAATATTGTTGTGATACATTTGTGCACAAAATTCGTGACACTAGAATCACTTTATTGATTTATTTCAGGTTTCGGATTACTATAACCAATATGTGTTATTTTTGTTCAAATGCACTGCCTGAACATATTGGGTTTAGAGATGAATGCTCCTCATGCAGACGACCCTTACACTGCTGCAAAAACTGCATGTTTTTTAAGCCAGGTGCATATCATGATTGCGCTGAGCCTCAGGCTGATTTCGTTCAGGATAAAGAAGGCATGAATTTTTGTGAATACTTTAAGCCGGGAACTACAACGGTAAAACCCAGTACCGATGATGCAAAAAAGAAGTTTAATGATTTGTTTTCATAATAACACTATCCGCGGAAGAAAATGGTAAAAGAGACACCTACTCAAAAAAGAGCACCTATTCTCTATTTTGATTCTGGTATTGGAGGCATTCCTTACGCGGTACATGCAATGAACGCTCTGCCGCAAGAAACGATTGTGTACCTTGCCGATCGTGCCGGATTCCCGTATGGAACTAAAAGCCCCGATGCTGTGAAACATGCTGTGTTTAGTGCGCTCGATCGAGCAATCGAAAAGTTTAAACCCAAAGTAATTGTGATAGCATGCAATACAGCAACCGAAATTGCAATTCATGCGGTACGGGAGCGCTATCCTGCTATACCCATCATCGGTACCGTGCCAGCAATTAAACCTGCTGCAGAACAAACACGTAAAGGACGAATCGCTGTAATTGCAACAAACCGTGCTGTCAATGAACCCTATCTCGATACGCTCGTTGCACAGCATGCTGGTGGTTGTGCACTGCTCAAGCTTGGAGCAAGCCCGCTCGTGTCATGGATTGAAACCTCACTCCTCACAGCGAGCAATGAGGAAAAGATGCTCATGCTTGAACCGTATTTCAAACAAGTTCGGAGCTTTGATGCCGACATGCTCGTGCTTGGCTGCACGCATTTTCTGCACATGTATAAAGAATTTATCAGTGCTGGGAAACCAGACATCACCATTATCGATTCTCAAAATGGCATCACAAAGAGACTTATGCATATTCTCGAAACCTACAATTTGCATAGCGAAGCACCGCATGTTTTGAGCTCTTCGAGCGCTACGAATACGTCACAGGCTGATGAACTACGCGCAGCGTCAATCGAAGTTTCCACTAATAAGCACACATTCTGGGTTACGGGCGCAGAACCTGTAGAAGACCGATACCGCCAGTTTGCGAGTATGTACGGATTTATCTATAAAGGTGTTCTTTCATGACCGGCACTGTACTCATCGGAGCTAACAACCGATTTCTTGTCAAAACCGAACAGGGCATTGTGAGCTGCACCTTCAAAGGAAAAAAACTTAAAACCGATGAACAGGCTTACAACACGCTTGCTCCGGGAGATATCGTCGAACTTGTGCCCGTGGATAGCGAAACAGGACTCATAACAAAGCTGCTACCGCGCCGCTCGCTCTTCTGGCGCTATAACGAAAAGGGAAAAGCTAAACAGGCTATAGCAGCCAATATCGATGTAGTCATCTGCGTGAGCAGCACCGGCATGCCGCCATGGCGGCCTCGATTTATCGATAGAGTTTCCGTGCTCGCAGAGATGAACGAACTCCCGCTCCTTATCATTTTAAACAAGTGCGATCTTCCTGTAGCTCCCGAAATCCTTGAGCGGCTCACGCACTATGAGTCACTGGGGTTTGCTACGATGCAGACAAGTATTTATAACGAGGACAGCATCGAAAGGCTCAGACGCTACATTCAGGGAAAAACTGCTGCATGTATTGGCCAGTCGGGGGTCGGGAAATCGTCACTCATCAATGCACTAGAGCCGGGACTGGATTTTGAGATAGGAGATATCTGCGAAAAGTATGAGCGGGGCCGCCATACGACTGTTGCGGCTGTGTGTGCCCAGCTAGCGGATAGTACAACAGCTATTATTGACACACCTGGTATTCGCCGATTAGCCCTCCGTTACATTAATCCGCTTGAACTCTCCTGGTACTTTCCAGAAATGCACAAACTCTATGGTGCCTGCAAGCTCGGAGCACGCTGTACCCATCTCCATGAAAACGGCTGCGCAGTACGCGACGCACTTGCATCTGGCACTATTCATCCCGATCGATACCGGAGTTACACAAGCATCTGGTATGAGCTTACTGCATCAAAAGAGTACGCAAAAAAAACAAGAAGACCACAACAGTACAGCGACTATGAAGATGATGAGTAATATTTTTTTTACAATAGGGTAACACATGATGCATCACCACAGCCTAGAACTCCTTGATTTTTTTAGAATACGAAACCATGTTCTCAGTTACATACGAAGCCATGAAGGCACTGTACTCCTAAATACAAGCGTTCCCTATAGCACACCAGAAGCAGTATTAGATGAGCAGGCATGCATACGCGCAATTGTTAACCAATTTCATGCAAATAAATATCTCTCGCCTACCGAATGCCCTGATATTAGCCTGGTGTTACCAAAACTTTCTAAAGAAGGCACTGTTCTCGAAACCGATGAACTCCTTGCGCTTGGACTCTGGACCCGCAGCTTTGAGTGCTTTCATACATTTTTCAGTGCGATAGTAAATAAAAATATAACGGCATGCAATGAGCGAGCACCAAATCTAACTTCTATTATTCATACAGTATTTCATATTTGCAATGATGATGGCACGATCCGAGATCTTCCAGAGTTAAAACCATTCCGTGCAAAAATACAACGATTACTAACCGAAATTGACAGGATAACGGCATCGATCTGTGCAGATCCTGACCTCAAAGGAATCTTACAGAACGATCTCCCTACTATGAGGGATGGCCGCACAGTACTGGCTGTAAAAAGCACCTATAAAAACAAGATTCCGGGTATCGTGCATGAAATTTCTGATACGGGGCAAACCACCTTTGTTGAACCTGAAATTCTCGTGCAAAAAAATAATGAACTTGTAGAAGCAGAAGCAGAGTATGAACGGGCACTGTTTGCAATTCTCAAAGAAGCTACCACATCGATACGTGCGCACTATGACGCAATCATTGCTGCGCAGGCAATACTTGCACAGTATGATGTCTGGCATGCCAAGGCGCACTACTCGTTTGTAAACAAAGGTGTTTTTATTGAATATTCAGAAAACACTATTGAACTCTATAACGCACGGCATCCGCTTCTTGGCACAAAAGCAGTTCCCGTTACGATTGCTCTGCCTGAAAACAAACGTGAACTTATCATAACTGGACCCAATACAGGTGGAAAAACGGTTACACTCAAAACCGTCGGGCTTTTTGCGCTTATGAACCAATTTGGACTTGCACTTCCCGTCAGCGAAGGAAGCAAGCTTCCAATTTTTGAATCTGTGCTCGTTGATTTAGGCGATGAACAATCGATTGATGCATCACTCTCAACCTTCTCAGCTCATATTAAAACCATCGCAGAAATTACAGCGCGCGCTTCGGAGAACAGCCTCATCCTCCTTGATGAACTTGGCTCAGGGACAGACCCCGAAGAAGGTGGAGCACTTGCAATGGCGCTTCTCGATTATTTTCGAGAACGCTCATGCACTGTGTTTGTAACAAGCCATTTGAGCATTCTCAAACAGTATGCATATGATCATGAAGAAACCATCAATGCATCGGTTGAATTTGATAAAGAAACATTAAGCCCAACATACAAACTCATTATCGGTTTTCCTGGTGAAAGCCATGCACTCACGATAGCAAGCCGATACGGCATGCTCCGTGCGATAATTGAAAAGGCACAATCCTATTGTTCACAGCATACAGCCGATGTTTCCAGCTTGCTTAGAAAGCTTCACAGCAAGTATCAGGAACTCGAAACACAAAAATATATGCTCGAAAAAACCAGGCAGGAGCTTGTTGAAAAAGAGCGTAAGCTCGATCTTGAGTCTTTAAAACTAAAACAACGAGTGTACGAACTGAAAAACAAGGAAGGAACTGAATTAAAACGATTTCTTGACGAGAGTAGAAAAACGCTGGAAAATCTTGTGAGGACGATTAAGGAGGGGACTCTAACAAAAGATAAAACAGTAGCGGTTAAACAATTTTTACATAATCTTGAAGAAAAGACACGTATCGTAGAACAAGAATTGGAAGCAGAAAAGATTAACAGCAGTACCGAAGAGCCGACCCCAGAATTACACAAGCCTTTAGAACCTGGCGCTGCCGTATTGCTGCGCTCATCACGCAAGGAAGGCATTTTAGTGCGCAAAACCAAACACGCATCATGGATTGTAGCAGTTGATTCACTCAAACTCACCGTACCCGAGGAAGATCTCATCCCCATACAAAAACAAACCATGAAGCCGAGCACGAGCGTTGAAGCCACTATTCCTGTAAATGCACGATCGATCCTCGAGATCGATCTCCGCGGGTACCGCCTCGCTGATGCACTTATGGCTGTTGAGCAGCAGATACACACTGCCCTGCTTGCTCATATTGGAAGCTTTTCGATTATTCACGGCACGGGTGAAGGGATCCTGCAAAAAGGGATTCACGATCTCCTTAAAACACAACCGCTAGTAGCTGATTACTACTTTGCCCGACCAGAAGAAGGTGGCTCAGGAAAAACCATTGTGGTGTTAAAGGGGTGAAATTTATTTGTGCAGTCTCTTTATTGGGGCTGCAGTAACGTGTTGAGGAACAGTGCGTCTTTTTATTCCCGGAAAAGACTCAGAACGAAGCTGGATGTTATTGAGCGCAACTTATGCATGAAAATTCTGATGTCAGGCTCAAAAACTCAAATTATCCTACACCATTACTAATTTTTATTAATTCTGATACTTTTTCTTCAAGGCTAAGATTTAAGTGCGTTTCAAGTTTTAACCGTAAAAGTGGCTTGGTATTGCGTCATCGGTCAAAAATATGTGACAACTATATTGATAGATACTGGAGTTTCCGCCATGCTGAGCTTTCCACTTCCTGGAGCGAAAAACCATGCATATCGACAATGCTCGTTCTACCGGCAAGGGTTTCCGATACTCCACGCACCAATGCTGGAGATGCACTTCCTAGGAGCAAAAACCGGGTTTTATTATTAGGCCTATCCACGAGTACGCGAAGTATCTGGAAAAGTTCGGGACGACGCTGCACTTCGTCAATGA
>ERZ795050.821-NODE-821-length-45418-cov-4.607169_pt1 | contig 45418 bp, 32 predicted proteins | sample MGYA00375134_ERZ795050 | MGnify/ENA primary metagenome ERZ795050 (study PRJEB30179, sample SAMN05720221) | activated sludge metagenome | isolation source: Anaerobic digester | place: Japan | collected 2015-05-26 ... | reverse complement strand
AAATATTCGAGGATAATTCAACAGTGAATTACGGATTGTCAGGTGCCCAGACAGTCGTTAATGCTTCTTACGGAAACCTTACCCTCTCCGGTTCCGGGGTAAAATCCGTCTCCCCGGCAACCGTAAACGGTACCCTTAGTCTTGAGGGCACAGCCACTGCCTCAGCGGCGCCCGTTTATGGTGCATCAGCATCCCTGCGTTACGGAGGATCAGCCTCACAGACAACCGGTCCCGAATTTCCGGCTGCTTTCAATGCAGGCGGAGGAGTAATAATTGATAACCCGGCAGGGGTGACCCTGAACAACAACAGAACCATCAACAGCCTTCTTACTTTTTTGAACGGCAGACTCACCACAGCCTCATATACTCTGACTCTGGGAGTTGATGCCTCTATAACAGGGGCAGGTGTCGGCAGGTATGTCAACGGAAATCTGCAAATGGATATTGATGATGCTACAGCTGCAATAAAATTTGAGATCGGAGACGCCGCCCAATATGCTCCCGTTACACTTAATTTCAGCGGCACAACCAACGGAACAGGCAACATAGTTGCCACAACAGCATCGGGAGATCACCCGAACATAGCTTCTTCTGCCATTAATCCGTCGCTTTCGGTAAACCGTTACTGGACTCTGGTTAATAACGGCGTTACCGGCTATACGGGTATTGATGCCACTTTCAGTTTTAATGAAACGGATAAAGATGCAGGGGCGGATTATAATTATTTTATTGCCGGTCTGTACTCGGGAGGAGCATGGTCCTATCCCTCCTCAGGAATAAAAACATCCACAACCCTCGAAGTTACCAACCTTGCAAACCTCGGAAGTTTTCAGATAGGTCAGATGGTTTCCCAGTTCAGGAGCAAGGCAACCGGCCTTTGGAGCCAGAACTCAACATGGGAAGTATTTGCCGGCGGTTCATGGATACCGGCTCCCGCAACCCCCAACTCGGCCAACGGAACTATTACACTGAGGAATCCGGATGTTGTAACAATCAACGCTCCCGTCAGCATCGATGAAGTGACCCTGAACCCGGGTGCCAGGCTGACAGTCAGTGCCGATGTAACCCTGGAAAACGGAGCCGGCGACGACATGGTTGTTAACGGGACATTGGAAATAACAGGTGAAAATTCCATTTCAGGCACCGGATCGTTTGTGCTTTCTCCCGGAGCTACTCTTATTACAGGGTCGGCTGACGGAATCACCTCCTCCGCACCGGCAGGCAGCATCCGTACGGCCACCCGCCAGTACAGCAGCAGCGCAAATTATGAATATAACGGAACTGCTTCCCAGGTAACCGGTGACGGACTCCCGGCAACTGTCAATAATCTCACAATAAACAATAACAGCGGTGTTACTCTGTCGTCTGATATAAATATAAGCGGAACACTTTCGCTGGAAAACGGAGTGTTTTCGACCGGGTCGAACAACCTTACTTTTCTGGCGTCGGATAACCCCGTTTCAGTAACAGCCGGTACTCTGTCGCTTAATCCTTCGGCAACACTGGCATTCGGTACGGCAGGTGTAACCGGAGGAGCGGCTTTTACCCTTCCCGACAACCTGTTTCAGGAACCCGCAATAATTAACAGGCTTACTGTTTACCGCACCAACGGCGTGACGCTGAATAACCAGCAGCTTGGAGTGAAGGGCATTGTGCTATGTCATGGTCCGCTTAATACTTCAGGAAACCTTGTTCTGTTATCAGATGCCTCAGGTACGGCTCTTATTGATGGTTCGGGAACGGGAACAATTTCAGGCAATGTCACCATGCAGCGCTACCTTCCTTCGGCTTACGGATATAAGTATATTTCTTCGCCTTTTCAGTCAACCCAGGTTGGCGACCTTGCCGATGACATTGATCTGGGTTCTGCCTTCCCTTCGCTCTACAGATATGACGAAAGCCGTGCAGCTTCAGGCTGGGTAAGCTATATTAATCCCTCTAACGTACTTAATCCCCTTCAGGGGTTCTCGGCGCAGTTCGGAACGAGCGGAGTGCCTTTCACTGCCGACCTTTCAGGTACAGTTAACAACGGGGCGCTTTCAGTTACGTTATATAACCATAACCAGCCATATACAAAAGGATTCAATCTGGCAGGTAATCCTTACCCGTCGCCCATAGACTGGGATGCTCCTTCGGGATGGACAAAGATCAATATTGATGATGCACTCTATTTTTTTAAGGCCGGCGTAACCGATCAGTACACAGGTACATACAGTACGTATATCAACGGCATCTCAAGCGACGGAATCGTATCGGGAATTATACCATCGATGCAGGGATTCTTTGTTCATGTTTCCGACGGAACCTATCCTGTTACCGGCACCCTTGCATGCAATAACAACGTTCGGGTAAACAATTTCTCCCAGCCCTTCGCAAAATCGGGCAAATCCGGTCCGGAGAATTATCTCCGGCTGAAGGCCCAATTTACGGATGACTCATTGTCGGCCGACCCGATGGTGGTCTATTTTGATACAAAAGCATCCATGCTTTTTGACAAATACTCAGACGGCCTCAAACTGTATAATACCAACCCCGGCGTTCCAAATCTTTATTCTGTAACGCCGGACAATTACAAGCTGTCTGTGAATGCCCTGCCGCCGATGACAGAGCCTTACATCCGGATACCGCTGGGACTTAAAACCAATCGGTCAGGAACCATTGAAATCACTCTTGCGGGGGCTGATGAATCGACGAAGGCAAATGGTATCTCTCTTTTTGATGCCGTTAATTCCGTAACTCACAGGCTCGACGGGGAACAGGGATACCTTGTTGCACTGGCCAAAAATGAATACACAGACAGGTTTTACCTTGACATAGGCCCGGAAGTTACAGGTGCTGAAAATCTGACAGTAAATAAGGAGCCTGAATTAAATGTATACGAGTCGAATGGTATTATTGTTACAGAAATCGGCAGTGTTAAGTCTGAAAAAGGGTCATTCTCGATAATCAATATGGCCGGGCAGAGTGTTTTCAGCAGGAGAGTCACACTCCCCTGCCGGTTTGAGACAGATCTGAACCTTAAGCAGGGCTTTTATTTAGGTGTTCTTGAAACAGGAAGCCGCAGGTTTATTGTAAAATTTATAGTTACCGGGAATGATTAATTACCGACGAAAAGAGTTTTGTGACCGGATTTGCAGGATAATACAGGCTGTTGTATTCTCATCGTTATTCTTTTATCCGGCTTACGGGCAGGAACCTCCTCCAAGGCCTATTACCGTCACCGTAACTTCCCAGCAGCTTAGCTTCGGGGCATTCACAATGGGATCATCGGGCGGGTCAGTTACAATTAACCCTGATGGTACCAGGGCCTCTACCGGTGATGTAATCCTTTTAAGTCTTGGTTACACATATTCTGCTGCACTTATCGAAATAACCGGAAATGCAGGTACCGTAGTTTCGGTGCTCAACGGGCCGGATGTCACGCTTCCGGGTTCCGGAGGAGGCTCCATGGTGCTTACCTTAGGGGCTTCATCCCCGGCATCACCTTTTGTCATACCATCCGATCCGCCTGTTCCCTTACTGCTTTATATAGGGGGTAGCCTGGGTGTAGGGCCGCCGGCATCAAATCCGCCCGGAAACTACTCCGGGACATTCAATATTACTTTCATCCAGGAATAACCGTTCAACTATAGTGGGAAAATGATATGATCAGGGCAGATGCAGATTCCAGTGTTTTAACCTTCGGAGTTTTGCGTCTGCGGAAAACTGTACTTTCCCTGTTGTGCATTCCGTTCCTGTTTTCATTATTTAACACAACGCTCCATGCACAGGAAGAGACAGAATTTGATGAAATACTCATTTATGTAGAAATCCCCGGATTCGGCGGTACGGAAATTCCTTCAGCGATAAAAGGCAATGATCTTTACCTGTCCGTAACAGATCTTTTTGATTTCCTGAAAGTCCGAAACCTCCCTTCCCGTGATCTTGACTCCATCTCAGGCTTTTTTGTCAACCGCGAAGCCACCTACCTTATAAGCTACCCTGCGAGCCGGATCAGGTTTCAGGACAGGATTTACACGGTTTCAAGGGGTGACCTTATCCGGACAGAATCAGGTCTCTATCTTAAAACAGATTATTTTGGAAGAATATTCGGTCTGGACTGCGCATTCAATTTCAGGACTCTCTCTGCCATCCTTACAAGCAGGCTCGAATTGCCGGCAATAAAAGAGATGAGGATGGAAGCCATGCGCAAGAATCTTACCAGGCTTAAGGGTGAATATAAGGCAGATACGAGTATCGGCCCACTCCATCTGTTTTTCAGGGCGGGCATGGCCGACTGGTCGGTAACGGCTTCGGAGGAAATTGGCGGCAGGTCGGAAGCCAGGATGAACCTGAATCTGGGGGGAATGTTTGCCGGAGGCGAGACTACGGCATCATTGTATTACAACACCAGCGAACCCTTCAGTGAAAAACAGCAACATTACCTTTGGCGGTATGTCGACAATGATTTTAAACCGCTTCGGCAGGTAATGGCAGGCAAAATTGCAACACAGGCCACCTCCTCAATATATAATCCTGTAGTGGGTATACGGTTAACAAACACCCCCACAACATTTCGCCGGTCATTTGGTACATACAAAATAACAGACATCACCGACCCCGGCTGGATAGTCGAACTCTATGTCAACAATGTGCTTGTTGACTACGTGAAGTCAGATGCCTCAGGTTTCTTTTCGTTTGATGTACCTCTTGTTTACGGCAATTCGACGGTGAAGCTTAAGTTTTACGGGCCATGGGGCGAAGAAAAGACAAGGGAGCAGACTATAAACATACCTTATAATTTCCTGCCGAAAGGTGTGTTTGAATACAATGCAGGAGCCGGGCTGGTGGAAGATAGCCTCTGGAGCAGGTTTGCCCGGGTATCGTTTAACTATGGCCTTACCGGAGCTGTTACAATCGGTTCGGGATTCGAATATCTGTCTTCTGTGGCATCAGGCCCGTTCATGCCGTACCTCAGTACGTCTGTAAGGCTGGCAGGAAACCTTCTTCTGACAGGTGAATATACCCACGGTGTAAGGGCAAAGGGAGGACTGATTTTCAGATTACCTTCAAATATGCAGGTTGACCTTAATTACACCTGGTACAATAAAGACCAGAAAGCAATCAGCTATAATTACAGGGAAGAAAGAAGAGCCGCTTTATCGGTTCCGTTGCGAATCGGAAAGCTCTCATCATTCAACAGGTTTTCACTTTACCAGATAATCCTGCCGTTATCCGAATACACTACGGGCGAATGGCTTTTCAGCGGATCATTATTCGGTTTTAATACAAACGTTACAACTTTTGCACTTTTTACGGGAAACACAGATCCTTGGGTCTATTCAAACCTCTCGGCTGCCTTCCGCCTTCCGGGCAGGTTCGTGGTTATGCCGCAGGTTCAGTATGGTTATAACCGGAACGAAATTCTGGCAGGAAAACTCAGAATAGAAAAAATACTGGGTGATCACGCTTTTCTCAACCTGCAGTATGAACAGAATTTCAGAAACAATATTAAAACCGCCGAACTGGGGCTTAGGTATGACTTTTCTTTTGCCCAGACAGGAATGAGCTACAGGCACAGCAATATAAGACCTGTCTTTGTTCAGTATGCTCGGGGCAGCATCCTGGCCGACACAAAGACTTCAAAAATATTAGCCGATAACAGACCCAATGTCGGGAGGGGAGCCATAACTGTAATTGCCTATCTTGACATGAATTCCAACGGCGGGAGAGATCCTGGAGAACCACGCGTAAAGGGACTTGGAATCAGGACCAACAGCGGACGTGTCATGAAATCCGATGCCGATACTGTTACAAGAATAACGGGGCTGGAGCCATATTCAAGTTGTCTTATTGAACTTGATCCGTCGGGGTTCGAAAGCATTTCGTGGAGACTGCCGTTGAAGACCCTTAGTGTGACAGTGGATCCGGACATATTCAAAGTGGTGGAAATCCCCGTTTATGTTTCCGGCGAAGCATCGGGTACGGTTGTTCCGGATGAATCCCTTTCTGCGAGGAGCCCCGGGAGATACATAATCGAATTCAGGGATAACCGTAACCGGGTTGCAGCCAAAGTCATTACCGAAGCCGATGGCTATTATTCTTACCTGGGTCTGGGACCGGGTACCTACAGGGTGATGCCCGACAGCTCCCAGATGATTAAGCTGGGCCTTCACCCGGTGCCGGAATACCGTGAGTTCTCCATAAAACCGGGAGCCGAGGGAGATTATGTGACAGGACTTGACTTTATACTCAAAGCGGTTAAGCCCGATACGATTTCCGGTGGAACAGTGAAACCAGCCGCTGAACCCGTAAAACCATTACCTGAACCTGAAAAAGAGCAGATCAGAAGAGATACGGTTTATACTATTGTACATGAACTTGCAGAGGAAGTCTTTACGACCGGGGAAGACAGTTATTCAATACAGCTTGGTGCATTCAGCAGATTATCGAATGCTGAAAACTATAAAAAGAGCCTCGAAAATCTTCTCGGACGTGAACTGATGATAATAACCGAGAACGGTTTGTATAAAGTGCGTATTACAGGACTGAAGAACAGGGAAGAGGCCGGTGAGGTGATATCATTGCTGCAGAAGAACGGTGTAACCGAACTCTGGCTTATAGCTGTAAAGGCAAGACAGCAGCAGAGAGTGCTGGTTGAAAGAACCGATACAATTACAGAAATAAAGGAGACAGTATTACCCGGAGATGAGAAAGCGATCCTGTCACAATTGTCGATTCAGACGGGAGCTTTCCGTAACCTGGAAAATGCCAGGGCCCTTAGAGAAAAACTTGCTTTTATGGTCAGCAAACCGGTTGTAATCGTTAGTGAGGACGGTTACTATAAGGTGCGCATAACCGGATTCAAAGACAGACAGGATCTGGAGAAACTTCTACCTGTTCTCGGAATGCTCGGATTGAAGGATATATGGATTCCTCCGGTTAAAACCGGGCCGGAAACAGCAAAACCCCCAACAGTTAAAGAAGAAGTGAGACCGGTTACAGACACTGCGGCTAAAGAAATTATTGTTCCGGCAGTTCCTGCAGTTCCTGCCGACACGACGAAAACCATTCCTGCCACGGAGAAAAAAGTTGAAGAAGTGATTCCCGAAGCTGCTCCTCCAAAGCCAGGCATTTCCCTCCATGTAGGTGAATTCAGAAAGAGATCGCAGGCTTTAAGGGCCCAGAAAAAGATTTCTTCAAAATTTAAAGTCCCCGTAGAACTCTTCATGAAATGGGATTCATACCACCTCGTAATTACAGGCTTCTATAAAAGGGAGGAAACCTTCCGCTTCTATCCCGAACTTGCAGGAATGGGTTATACGAATATCTACGTTATTCAGGATAAATAGCAAATCCCGGGGTCTTCTTAATTTATTTAACGATTAACAGTCAACTTTCTGTTTTTAATTTTTATTAGTTTTGATTTCGAAATAAGACAGAAATGGGAAAAGCTGTAATTACTTTCGGCGAGATTATGTTAAGGCTTGCGACTCCTGACAGACAGAGGTTTACGCAGGTCTCGGAACTGAAAGTCTCCTTTGGGGGAGGTGAGGCCAACGTTGCGGTGTCGCTTGCTAATTTCGGAATACCGGTTCAATATGTGACCCGGCTGCCGCAGAACGACCTTGGCAGGGCGGTAATTATGGAACTGAGGAAATATGACGTTGGTACAGATCATATTTTATGGGGAGGAGACAGGCTGGGTATTTATTTCCTTGAAACCGGGTCCAATGCGCGTCCGAGCAAAGTTATTTATGACAGGGCCCACTCGGCAATTGCCGAAATCAAACCGGGCATGGTGGACTGGGATAATGTCTTTGGCAATGCAGGCTGGTTCCACTGGACGGGAATAACTCCCGCCATTTCAGAGGGTGCGGCAGGCGCCTGCCTTGAAGCCGTGAAAAAGGCCAGGGAGAAAGGTCTTACAGTATCATGCGACCTTAATTTCAGGAAGAACCTGTGGAAATGGGGTAAGAGCGCATCGGAAGTTATGCCCGCCCTCGTTGAAAACTGTGATATCATTCTGGGCAACGAGGAGGATGCAGAAAAGGTGTTCGGCATTAAGCCGGGAAAAACAGATGTTTCTGCCGGAAAGGTAGAGGGCTCACAATATGAGGAAGTGTGCCGTAAGCTTAAAGAGAAATTCCCGGGAGCCGGGAAAATAATTATTACCCTTCGCGGTTCAGTCAGCGCCGACCATAATACATGGTCAGGCATCCTCTATAACGGGTCAGAGTTCTTTCATGCCCCTGTTTACCAGATCACCCATATCGTCGACAGGGTGGGAGGGGGCGACTCATTTATGGGCGGACTTATATACGGACTGCTGAGCTTTCCGGGCGACGACCAGAGAGCCCTTAATTTTGCGGTTGCCGCATCCTGCCTTAAACACACAATTCACGGCGACTTCAACCTTGTTTCAGTGACCGAGGTCGAACAACTTATGAAAGGAGATGCTTCAGGAAGGGTTGTCAGATAATCAAAAGAATCCCATGAAAACAGGATTACTCTTACCGGCTGCTTTCCTGCTGCTAATACTCTTGCCGGGTTATGAAACCAATACTTCCGGCGGAATTGCGGTATGGTCAAAAACATATTCCTCGATTCTGAAAAGCATCAGGGCCCCGAAATTCAAAGGAAAAACCTATAACATAATTTCCTTCGGAGCCGTAGTGAATGATTCTACACACCTGAATACGGAAGCGATAAACAATGCCGTCTCGGAATGCAGTTCGAAGGGAGGAGGTACTGTGCTCGTTCCGGAAGGAAGGTGGCATACCGGGCCAATCGTGCTCAAAAGCGGTGTGAACCTGCATGTTGCGGAAGGAGCTGTCCTGATATTTACCTCCGACGTCAGGGAATATCCTCAGGTGCTGACCAGATGGGAAGGCATAGACTGTTACAATACCTCTCCTATGATCTATGCCTACGGTCAGGAGAACATCGGTATTACCGGGAAGGGGACAATAGACGGAGGTGCATCCCGAAGCAACTGGTGGGGAATGCCTCGGTTATCCCCTGTTGCAGGCAAGCCTGTCAGGGGACGTCCGCTGCTGATGGAATACAACGAGAACGGAACACCCGTGGAACAACGCCTCTTCGGACCCGGCGATAATCTCCGCCCCCAGCTGATAAACCTTTATAAGTGCAAAAACATTATTATAAGCGACCTTACACTTGTACGACCTGCATTCTGGACTATCCACCCTCTGATGTGCGAGAATCTTACTGTAAGAGGGGTTACCATTAAGACCGAAGGAGCCCCCAACGGCGATGGATGCGACCCTGAATCATGCAAAAATGTTCTAATCGAAGGGTGTTTCTTCAATACCGGCGATGATTGTATCGCAATAAAATCGGGAAGAAACGGCGATGGAAGAAGATGGAACATCCCGAGCGAAAACATTATTGTGCGTAACTGCCGGATGCAAAACGGTCACGGAGGAGTGGTAATAGGAAGTGAGATTTCGGGAGGTTTCAGGAACCTGTTTGTTGAAAACTGCATAATGGACAGCCCCGAACTCGAAAGAGTAATCAGGTTGAAAACAAACAACTGCAGGGGAGGAACAATAGAAAATCTCTATGTCCGCAATGTTGAAGTTGGACAGTGCAGCGAATCGGTATTACACATAAACCTTCTTTATGAACCCGGAGAACCATGCAGAAGAGACTTTCCTCCGTTGGTCAGAAATATATATCTTGAAAAGGTCAACAGCAAAAAGAGCCGGTACGGAGTTTATATAGCTGGCTATAACGATACGGAAAATATCAGTAACATCAACCTCGTAAACTGTAAATGGGAAAACGTAAGGGAAACCAACAGGATAGACGGCAGGGTGGCCGGACTTACTTTTTCCGGAACAACCATAAACGGGGTTGAAGTGAAATAAAAAACTGTTTTTGGTATACTGTTTAATTTTAATTATAAAAAATATCTGACCATGAAAAAATCTCTGTTAAGTGTATTTATTATTGTCCTGTTTATCACTTCATCATTTGCCCAGCAGAAGGACGGTTACGTTTTTACCATAAAAAAGGAAATGGCATGCACCCCTGTAAGGAACCAGTCTTCTACAAGTACCTGCTGGTGCTTCTCGGGTATTTCCATGCTTGAATCCGAATTGCTGAGGACGGGGAAGAAGCCTGCCGATATTTCGGAAATGTTTGTCGTAAGACTCGCATATGAGAAGAAAGCTGATATGCACATAAGAATGCATGGCAGTTCAAATTTTGCCGGCGGCGGAGAATATGGTGATGTGCTCACAATCTGCCGCGAATATGGTCTTGTTCCCGAATCTGTCTACCCCGGATTAAACTATGGTGATAAGAACCATAACCACGGAGAACTTGATGCGGTACTGAAAGGATATGTCCAGAAGCTGACTGAACGATCACGTCTCTCCACTGCCTGGATGAACGGCTTCAGGGGTATACTTGATGCATATCTTGGCAAAGTGCCCCAGTCTTTTACATGGGAAGGGAAAACATATACACCGGCTTCCTATATAAAGGAACTCGGTATTAATCCTGATGATTACATCACCTTCACCTCCTTTACCCACCATCCCTTTTATGAAAAGTTTGCACTTGAAGTGCCTGATAACTGGGCGGCCGGACTCTTCTATAACCTGCCTCTGGCGGAGATGATGCAGGTTATTGACAACGCCCTTGAGAACGGTTATACTGTTGCATGGGCAAGTGACGTAAGCGACAGGGGATTCTCGCAGAAGGAAGGCGTGGCCGTTGTTCCTGAAAAAGAGTGGAGTGAAATGAGTGCCGAGGAAGCTGAGAATGTCTTTAAGGCACCGGTAAAACAGAAAGAGATAACCCAGGAAATGCGTCAGAAAGAGTTTGACAACTTTTCGACAACCGACGATCATGGAATGCATATAGTGGGTATTGCCACTGATCAGGCCGGAAACATATATTATAAGGTAAAAAACTCCTGGGGTGAAACAGGAAAATACAAAGGATTCATTTACGTCTCGAAACCTTTTGTAGCCCTTCGCACCACCAATTGTATGGTAAATAAAAACGCCGTACCGGCTGCCATAGCACAGAAACTGGGATTAAAGTGAACTTATACAATTAAGTTCAGGTTCACGAAGATCATATTTTTTCTGCCCCCCTTTATATTTCCCCCCAAATGGGGGGAATTTTTTTTGTGTCTAATCCTAAAATGGGTTGACAAAACATCGAAAACAGAAAACCAATTCCGGTACATGATAAAGGCGACCTCTTCCCCTTCTCCATTTGGAGAGGGGGACTGAGGGGGAGAGGCAAAAAAGGAGAAGGAGCCGGACTGCAGGGCAGGAGAACCCCCGGTCCCGGGGGAGGGATTATTCGCTCATTTCATTCGCTCATGATCCCGTAGGGGGAGAACCTGCACCGGCCGGCAAGATTCAGCATTCGCTGAATCTATTGTGTTATTGCCTGTCTGTTCGCAAGTGCGTGGCACTGCTCACCTCCAGTCAAAAACACAAAAGGGCTGATTTCATCAGCCCTTTGCCTGCCGGTGCGGAGAAAGAGAGGGCCGAGCGGAAAGTCCCGACATGTTATGTCGGGACCGCGAAGGAGCCGGACTGCAGGGCAGGAGAACCCCCGGTCCCGGGGGGAGGGATTATTCGCTCATTTCATTCGCTCATGATCCCGTAGTGGGGGAACCTGCACCGGCCGGCAAGATTCAGCATTCGCTGAATCTATTGTGTTATTGCCTGTCTGTTCGCAAGTGCGTGGCACTGCTCACCTCCAGTCAAAAACACAAAAGGGCTGATTTCATCAGCCCTTTGCCTGCCGGTGCGGAGAAAGAGGGATTCGAACCCCCGGTCCCGAGGTATCGGGACAACGGTTTTCAAGACCGCCGCATTCGACCACTCTGCCATTTCTCCGGGCGCAAATATAATATTTTTATCATTTAAAGGTATTTTTAATCACGATAACTGTTTATGCTACAGTAAATCAGATATATACAAAATTTTTCAACAGTTAATTAACAGCATGTCATTAACTGGAATCGCTGGAGTCCTCAATTTATCAGGGTCTGAAACATGCAGGAAAAAATATTTTCGTCAAAGAAAAACCGCGTTTCATCTTTAAATCGGCACTATTTGCGGAAAAAAGCAAAAATAAATTTGCATATGAATTAAAATGAAATAAATTTGTATTTAATAATGACTTATAGGTCTAACTCTAAAATTTTCTAATTATGACAAAAAAAGAATTGGTAGAAGCAATTGCTAAGGATGCAGGCGTTTCCAAAAAGGCTGCCGGTGTGGCACTGAACTCATTCGTTACCGCTGTTGGTAAAGCAATGAAAAAAGGCCAGAGACTTCAGCTCCCGGGCCTTGGCACTTTCTCAGTAGTTAAAAGAAGTGCAAGGGTTGTACGTAACCCGCGTACAGGCGCTAAACTGAATGTTCCGGCCAAGAAAGTGGTTAAATTCAAACCGGCTCCTGCATTGAACAAAGGTCTTTAATCTGCTGTATGTCAGATTTAAAACCCCTGCCCGTCAGACAGGGGTTTTTTATTTCACATGAGCAATGTTTGTTTGACTTTCGGTTTTTTTATTATTTTTGATCGTTTATAACCACCTGTCGGGCTATATATGAATTGTATTATAGTAGATGACGATAAAATCAGCTGCAAAGTTCTTGAGAACTTTGTCAGAAAATCGCCCTCCCTCAATCTGGCAGGTGTATTCAGCGATTCAATCTCGGCACGCAACATTCTTTCGCAGAGAACCGATATTGAACTGGTATTTCTCGATATAGAGATGCCCGAAATGGACGGCTTCGACTTCATAGGAAGCCTTGAAACGCCGCCGAATATCATTGTCGGTTCTTCTTCAGAATCCTATGCAAGGAAAGCATTCGACTTTAACGTGGTTGATTATCTGATGAAACCCGTTACCTATGCTCGTTTCTGCAAGGCTATTGACAAAGCTTTTAAATATTACTCGAGAAAAGAAACTCAGAATTCTGCCGAAGAGGAGATATTTATTAAAAAGGGATCCTCGCTGGTGAAACTGAAAATAAGGGAGATCGTTTACGTGGAGGCACTCGAGAATTACGTGACTCTTCATACGGAAAACGACCAGTTTACCATCCATTTTACGATGAAAGCCATCGAAGACCATATGCCCGCCGGCATGTTTGTAAGAGTCCACCGTTCATACATCGTAAACAAAAGCATGATCCAGGCAATAAAAGATAATTCCCTCGATCTGCTTGTCGCAGGCAACATTATAAGCATACCTGTCGGTAAATCTTTCAGGGACGATCTGCTTGAGGATATAAATGTAATGGCCAGGTAAGGTTAATTCTTCATGATAAACGACCGCAGGCTTTTCCTTGAAATGCTGGGGCAGACTTCATCAGCCCCGCTTGCAGTGGAAATTGCACGTGGAGAGGGCGTTTATCTTTTTAGTCCCGACGGCACTAAATATATTGATCTGATATCAGGGGTTTCGGTAAGCAATACAGGTCACCACCATCCGGATGTTGTTGCCGCCGTTAAGAAACAGGTTGACTCTCATCTCCATCTTATGGTTTACGGGGAGTATATTCAGAGCCCCCAGGTGAGATACGCGGCGGACATTCTTGCCCTGCTCCCCGCAAATCTCAACATGTGTTATTTTGTAAATTCAGGCAGCGAGGCAGTGGAAGGCGCCCTCAAACTGGCAAAGAGATTCACCGGCAGAAGCAGGATAGTATCCTTCTTCAATGCTTATCACGGAAGCACACACGGCGCCCTGAGCGTGACGGGTTCGGAAACTCTGAAAACAAAATTCAGACCTCTTCTGCCCGATGTTTGGTTTATTCCATTCGGTGATATCGCTTCACTTGAAGAAATTGACCGTAACACCGCCTGCGTAATTGCAGAACCTGCACAGGCAGAGGCCGGAGTAATATGGCCATCAGGTGATTTTCTCATCAGGCTCAGGCAGAAATGCAATGAAACCGGCGCCCTGCTCATATTTGATGAATCGCAGACGGCTTTCGGACGTACAGGGAAGATGTTTGCTTTCGAATGGACGGGCGTAACTCCGGATATTCTTGTACTGTCAAAAGCCCTGGGAGGAGGCATGCCCCTCGGTGCTTTTATATCACCCCAGGAGGTAATGCTTTCACTCACAAAAAACCCTGCACTCGGCCATATAACAACATTCGGCGGTCATCCGGCATCATGTGCGGCCGGAATGGCATCTCTGGGGGTTATTACACGTGATGAACTCCATATTAAAGCCGTTGAAAAATCGGAGCTGTTCAGAAAATTTCTGGCAAACGGCACCGTTAAGGAAATAAGAGGTAAAGGTCTCCTGCTGGCTGCCGAAACAGGCAACCGGCACCTTACGGAGCAGATAATAAGAAAGGCGCCGGAATACGGACTCCTGCTCGACTATTTTCTGTTCTGCGACACCGCCTTCAGGATCGCCCCCCCTCTTACCATAAGCAATGATGAGATAGCTGAAGCATGCGAAAAACTAAATGCTCTCTTAAAAAGCCTCAAATAAGATGAACCGGACCTTAAAGAGATATACCTTATTATTAATTGCGATTTATGCAGGTATCATTTCTTTTGCACAGACAGAAGATGCTTTTCTGAAAAAACATTTTTCACGGCTTCGTGAAAACATACCCGACGCTCAGAAACTGATAATCATAGATTCGGTAAAGAAAATCCTCTCAGACTATTCCGTTTCCGATTCAGTATTTAAGCATCGTTTCACTGATCTGAGGTTTCTCGGTCAGATTACTTCTCCGGATTCACTGGTCAAACTGCTTTCCTGGAATCTTGTCCTTACAGATGGCGCCAACAGGTACTATTGCTTCTTTATAAAACGCAACGACAAAGTTTCTTCTCCTTCAAGCCTGTTCATTGAAGGTGAGTACAGGGAAGAACCGCCTGAAAAGAATAAGGTATATTCCGCAGAAGACTGGTACGGCAGCCTCTATTATGATCTGAGACCTTTTATTTCCTCAGGCAGGAAAAATTATATCCTCCTTGGACTGGATTACGGAAATTCACTTGTCACCAGAAAAATTATCGAGACATTATATTTTGATGAGCATGGGTTGCCGCATTTTGGCGCCGATTGTCTTTCGGACGGCAAATCTCTGTCCAAAAGAGCCATTTTCGAATACTCATCTTCTGCCGTAATGTCCCTTAAATTTGAGTCCGATTCGCTGATCGTATTTGATCATCTTTCACCCTTTTCACCTGATCTGAAAGGTAACTACCAGTTCTACGGTCCTGATTTTTCTTTCGATGCCTATTTACTGAGAAACGGAATATGGTACTTTAAACCCGATATTGATATAAAAAACAGGAAAAAATAAATAAAATGGCTTTGAAACCCGTAACCAGAATTTTATGCCTTGACGATCACCGGAATTTTTCGGATGAAATCCGCAAAAGGTTCTCCGATGCTTCAAGGTATGAAGTATCTGTTTTTCATAACGGGGAAGAACTGCTTAAGAATATTCCGGCAGGAAAACCCGGATCGGTTTGCCGTGTTGTGATTATCGGGTTACATGATACCGCAGAAAGCCGGGCTGCCTCAGAAGTTCTGGTGGAAAAGATTAAGTCAAACGACCCCTCTGCCGGAATACTGTTGGTGGTAAACCCCGATAAAATTGAAGAGGCAAGAAAAGAACTCCGTTTCAATATTGATGGCTTTATCCCCAGAAACTCAAATATGGTGCTGAGGGTACATAATGCGGTAAAGAAACATATAAGTGAATATAATCTCGACAAATACCGTAGGCGCAGGAGAATCTCTGTTATGGTTCTTGCTGCGGGTTTACTCACAGCCCTTATCATACTGATTATTGCCAGATTCAGATTCCCTCTCTATTTCTGAGCAGATGCCGCCAATGCCGGCGATCTGCCGTGGCGGACACAATTTTTTTACCGGTACACCCTGTTGCCGGTTCAGGATACGGCATATCTGCTGTAAAGAGCCATGAATAATGACTATTTGTCAGTTATTCCTTTCCGGCACGGCTTTTGAAACACAGGCTGTGTTTTTATGTATAACCTAAAACCATGTAAACTATGCAGAAAGGCAAAATAGGAGTAACTACAGAAAACATTTTTCCGATAATCAAAAAGTTTCTCTATTCAGATCATGAAATTTTTCTCCGCGAGTTAATATCCAATGCTGTCGATGCAACCCAGAAGCTGAAAACTCTCTGCAGCACCGGCGAATTTAAATCAGACCCGGGCGATCTCACAATCAGAGTGGCTGTCGACAAAAAGAAAAAGACAATCACCGTGTCTGACAGCGGGATAGGAATGACTTCCGAAGAACTTGATAAATACCTGAACCAGATTGCCTTTTCTAGTGCCAATGATTTCCTTGAAAAATACAAAGACCAGGCAAACTCAATCATAGGTCATTTCGGTCTCGGGTTCTATTCCTCTTTCATGGTTTCCGACAAAGTTGAGGTAATTACAAAATCTTATATCGATAATGCAAAATCAGTAAAATGGACCTGCGACGGAAGCCCCGAGTTTACGATCGAAGAGGCCGAAAGAGAAAAGAGAGGTACTGATGTTATCCTGTATATCGACAAGGAGTCGAAAGAATTTCTCGAGGAGGAGAGGATAGAAGGCATCCTTAGAAAATATTGCAAATTCCTTCCCGTTGAGATAGCTTTCGGAAAGGAAAAGGAATGGAAAGACGGCAAATATGTTGATACAGGAAAGGACCGTATTATAAACAATACAAAACCTGCCTGGACCCGCAAACCATCAGAACTTAAGGATGAAGACTACGTCAGCTTCTACCATGAACTCTACCCTGCCGGCGATGAACCTCTTTTCAATATCCATCTCAATGTAGATTATCCTTTCAAGCTGACAGGGATACTATATTTCCCCCGTATCAAGAATAATCTTGAGATACAGAAAAACAGGATTCAGCTCTACTGCAACCAGGTGTTTGTCACCGATTCAGTGGAAGGCATCGTTCCTGAGTTTATGACTCTGCTTCACGGTGTTATTGATTCGCCTGATATACCACTGAACGTTTCCAGAAGTTACCTTCAGAGCGATTCGAACGTTAAAAAGATTTCGGCACACATCACCAAGAAGGTTGCTGACAGGCTGGCCGAAATATTCAAAAAGAGCAGGGATGATTTTGAGAAAAAATGGGATGATCTCAGGCTTTTCATCGAATACGGGATGATAACCGATGAAAAATTCTATGAAAAGGCTTCAAAATTTGCTCTGGTTAAGAATACTGAAAACAAATATTTCACCTATGAGGAATATGAAAAACTAATAAAGGAGAACCAGACCGATAAGCATAATACTCTCGTGTATCTTTATGCAACCGACAGGGAGGAACAGTATGCCTATATCGAAAAAGCAAAAGCCAAAGGATATGATGTCCTGTTGCTGGACGGACAACTGGATATTCACCTCGTTAATTTCCTTGAAACGAAATTTCAGCAGTCAAGGTTTGTCAGGGTTGATTCAGATGTAATAGAACGTCTCATTCAGAAGGGTGAGGAGAAGACCTCAAAACTGTCGGCTGAACAGCTGGATGATATAAAATCATTGTTCAGGAGCCAGGTGAGAGAGGGCGAAAACTTTGTGATTGTACAGGAACCGCTCGATGAGAGTGATGCCCCGGTTATCATCACAAGGTCTGAATACATGAGAAGGATGAAAGATATGTCGCAGCTCGGAGGAGGATTCACTTTTTACCGCGATCTGCCCGATTCATACAGCCTCGTCATAAACTCAAATCATAAACTTGTTGAGAAACTGTCGGAGAAGATGAATAAAGAGCTTGAATCTTTCCTGAAGGAAAATTCCGCAGAGACCGGTAAACTGAAGGAAGAGGCTGATTTTCTGGAGAAGGAGCACAAGGGGAAAAAGGATGATGAGATAAGCCAGGCAGAAAAGGATGACCTTAAGAAACTCAGGGATGATATCGATAAAAAGAAGAAGGAAAGGGAGGAGGAAATATCAAAATTCGGGAAAGATGAAAAACTGGTCCGTCAGCTTATCGACCTGGCCCTGCTCTCAAATAATATGCTGAAAGGCGAAGATCTGAGTACTTTTGTTAAAAGGAGCATCGAACTGCTCTGATAACTTTACATAAACCTTGCAGCTTCGCTTTTAAGAAATTCAATGGCCGTTTTGGTCGGCTCCTTCTCAAGCTCCATAACTTTCTCAAGAAGGCGCCGGCTGAATTCCAGCCCTGTTGCACCTTCGGGCAGCTTCTCAAACTCGGTATTGATGAGTTTAACGGTATTTGACCTGGCATTTTTCACTACTTCCCATGCCTGCTGGCTTACGTAAATCTGCTGCGAAAGATTATGCTCAAATTCACCCCTGATTCCTGATAACAGATTGCCGTGAAGCTGTGCAGCCGACATCCCCGGCGAATGAACCCTTACGATAAGCGATTCAAGTGAGATTCGCTCAAGGAACAATACCAGTCTTTCGTAGGCCTGAAGTCTGATAGGGGTTATCGTCCTGTTATTCTGGAGAATAAGCTCCTGCCTTCTTTTTTCCTGATCGTTAATGATCAGTTTCCTCAGCACCAGGTATGATGCCAGTAAAACAAGCAGGGCAGGGATCGTAATCAAAAGGATATCATAAACCATTTCCATGGCATTAGTTTTATTATACAAACCTAAGGTTTTCTTTTGATAATGGCAATTAAATGACAGGTTACACCGCCGCCGTTTTTTTTTAGTTATTAATTTCTACATTTGGTTCATAAAAGAATGAAAAGCCATGGAATACTTATCTGATCTGGTTAAGTCTTTATCCGATTCACAGACACTGGCAATGGCCCAGAAGAGCAGGGAACTTAAGGCGAGGGGTATTGATGTCATCAATCTCAGCCTGGGAGAACCTGATTTTGACACTCCCGACGATATTAAGGAGGCGGCTAAAAAGGCAATCGATGAGAATTATACCAGATACCCTCCGGTGCCGGGCTACAGTGATTTGAGGGAAGCCATTTCCAAAAAGTTTCTGGAAGAGAACGGACTGCATTATTCACCTGACCAGATTATTGTTTCCGCAGGCGGCAAGCATTCTCTGGCCAACGTGATACTTACAATAGTTAATCCGGGCGAGGAAGTAATTCTCCTTGCTCCCTACTGGGTGAGTTATTACGACCAGGTACTGCTGGCCCGCGGAAAGCCTGTAGTGATTCAGACAAAACTGGAGAATGATTTCAAGGTTAAGCCCGAACAGCTCGAAAAGGCAATAACGGGAAAGACAAGGCTTATCATCTTCAATTCCCCTTCCAATCCTACCGGAATGGTTTACACGAAGGAGGAGATGTCGGAAATTGCGGCAGTGGTTGAAAGAAACCCCGGTATTTTTATTATTTCTGACGAGATATATGAACATATCATTTTCTCACAGAAGCATGTAAGTATGGCTTCGTTCGAAAACATTCACGACAGGGTTATAACGGTGAACGGGGTTTCAAAGGCTTATGCCATGACGGGCTGGAGGATAGGCTATATAGGTGCGCCGTTATGGATAGCAAAAGCCTGCAACAAGCTCCAGGGGCAGGTCACTTCCGGAGTATGTTCTGTTGCGCAGAGAGCTGCACTGGCCGCTCTTCAGAGCAAAAGCGATTCAAGGGAAAAGATGCGCAGGGCCTTTATGCGCAGGCGCGATCTGATATGTTCCCTCCTTTCGGAAATAAAAGGCCTTAAGGTAGGAGTCCCGCAGGGAGCTTTTTACGTAATGCCTGATATCAGCTGGTTTATCGGAAAAAGAAATGGTGATTTCACCATCGCCGGTTCAGATGAAATGGCTCTTTATCTGCTCGATAAAGCCAGGGTGGCAGTGGTGGGAGGAGCCGCCTTCGGAGCTCCCGAGTGCATCAGAATTTCTTATGCAGCGTCGGACCAGCAGATTACCGAGGGAGTAAAAAGGATTAAAGAAGCCCTGGGGGAGCTTCATTAATACCTGTTTCTCGAAATGACCTCCTCGGGAGGTTTGCGTTTTTTGGTGCGGGTCTCTCCGGCAGGGTAGCCGATGGTAATTATCAGCTCCACCCTTTTTGATGCAGGGATACCAAGTATTTTTCTTACCATCGGCTCGTCAAACCATCCTATCATGCACGATCCAAGACCTTCGGCTGCAGCCTGGAGACAGATATTCCCGGCCGCGATGCCTATGTCTATAAGTGAGTAGTCTTTATCCTTTATAGTTGAGCCGATCCGTGAAGAGAGATTTGGTTTTTCCCTGACAATAACAATATTTATCTGAGCCTGTGACACGAAAGAATTCATGCCCAGGATTTTTGCCGATGCAGCCTCGGCGAGTTTCATTATCAGGTTCCTGTCGTCGACCACAATGAACTTCCAGGGCTGGGCGTTGCAGGCCGAAGGGGATAATCTGCCTGCCTCGAGTATCCTGCCGAGCTTTTCTGATTCAACGGGCTGATCTGTATATTTCCTGTCACTCTGCCTTTTCCTGATAAGATCAAGCATTTTTTCACCTTCACCCATGGTATTCAGTTCTTTTTTATCCATACTATTGAGCCTTCCCTGTATTCTGTTACTGGTTTCGGATTACGGTTATTCCGGGAATAATTGGGAATTGCCAGCAGGGGAGATCCGTCGGCCCAGGTTCCTTTTACCGTCATCACCCCTCCGAGCAGTTTGCCGTCCCACTCTGCTTTCAGAGGCTGTGGTCCTATAGCCTGATGAATATCTTTCTGGTCAATTTCCTCAACGTTATATACCAGGGGGCCGTATTTTATTGCAATCCTTCCTCGGTTTGCCTCCACTCTGTCGTCTGATGTAATTACCTGCACTTCCATTGGTATCTCAAGGTCAACCGCATCGCCCGCCTTCCATTTTCTTGTGATGGAGGCGTACCCGTTTTTCACTGCAGGGTTGATGGTTTCGCCGTTCAGTTTCATCGAGATATATCCCTTTACCTCCGGTGAGGGAGTGTAGAGTTCGCTGGTATGACGATCGGGGATGCGGATGAACAGCGAGAATTCTTTCTCCGACTCCGGGTTGACGATTAATCTTATTTTACCGCTCCACGGGTAATCTGTTTCCTGCACCATCTCAACGTCTGTGCCTGCTACCCTGTCCACTTTAATGGTGCTTCCTGCAAACATGTTTACGTATATTCCGGAATCACTTTTTACGTATGTCCAGGTGGGCATCATCAGGAGCGTTCTGGGTATATTGCCTACGCAGCATGGGCATACATGCCAGTCGTACCTGCTTCTTGATGAGTTCAGCTCGTTGGTATATGTGAAATTTTTACCTTCGAGGTCGAGGGCGCCGAGAAGGGCGTTGTACATTGTTTCCTCGTATAGGTCGGCAAACCGGGCGTCGTGCCATGCGATATTCATTTTGTGCTGGAAGAAGATCAGTCCGCAGCTTGAACAGGATTCGCAATATGAATTATGCCGCAATGAATAATCGGGTCCGAATCCTTCCGATGTCTCTCCGCTGCCTATTCCTCCGGTGATGTAATATTTCCTGTTTACGATGTTATCCCAAAGCGACATAGCTGCCGAATGGTAATCGGTATCATGGTTTTCCGCGGCGATATCGGCCATGGCCGAATAGAGGTAGACCGCCCTTACCGCATGCCCGACAGCTTCATATTGTTCGGTGACGGGCACATGGCTCTGGCTGTATTCATTTCCTCCTTTTCTGCAATCCATCAGGTATTTTGAAAGAGCGATAAACCTGTCGCCGTTACCCGGGCCTTCCATATCGTTAACGAATCTTCCGAATCTGATGAGGGCCTGTTCCATCTCCTCATGTTCGTCCCACCATTCCTTTTTGCCGGGACCTATATTATCGGCCCAGCAGTTTGCCAGTTTCTTTGCCGCATCATAGAGTCGTTTGTCGCTGCCATTGGTGAGCATGTAATGATTAATTGCCGATTCGATGAAATAGCCTGCCACGTAGCCTTCATGATTGGGTCTTGTTTCGGGGGCCCAGCGGTTTTTCCAGCGGGATGTATCCCTCAGTGTCCAGGCGGTATGGAGGTAACCGTCAGGCTCCTGTGCGGCCAGTACAATGGGAATCCATTTTTCAAGTGTTTTTTTCATAAGGTCCTGCGCGGCAATTATTTCCCTGTCTCCCTGGGGGTCAATCATCAGGGCAATGCACATCGATTCAATGGTCTGGTGTACCCATGCATTTGAAAAGACATAACCTACGTGTTTCCCGTGAGGTTCCCCTCGGAGAGCCTTTGCTGCTTCAATGAAGTTGTCGAGGCCTCCCTGTCCGGTTTTCAGATCGGTTCGTTCAATCTGTCTTATACAGTGAGGTATCCAGTTTACAATGATTGCCTTTGCCCTTGCACTCCAGAGCGGGCTGTTGATTTTATAACGGTTCGTATAGACCACTTCAAGCCTCCTGGCCGGCGGCGGATCGATCACTTTAACTTTCAGTGAGGAGGATGAGAGCCCTCCTTTTGTAATAACATCATATGAAAGGAGGTACTCACCTGTTTTACCGAATGTGGCGGTTGTTGAAGCTGAAGATGGGTTGGCGAAGGAGACTCTTCCGGGACCGGATACGACTTTCCATGAACTCTTTTTTACCGGATAGGCCGATTTAACCCGGGCCGAAAGATATGTCTTTCCGTCAATCATTACACTCCTGTCGTCGCCTGCCGATACCATTGCGGGAAGAGCGGGAGAGGAGGGAGAAGCCGGAACCGTCCATTCGAGTATTGCTGCCGGGGAGGCACTGTCGGTTTCAATCTCGAGTCTGATCTTTGAAGTGGATATTTCATCAAAGGTGACAGGGTTGAAAACACCTTCCCGGAATTCAGGTCCGCTCTGGTTTTTCACTTCCGTAAAGTCGCTTCCATCCCAGTATTTCACTTTGCAGCCCGACGGCAGTTTCACCCTGCTTCTGTCGGCCCACCAGAATATCTCCATTTTACCTGTTTTGATATCACGGTCCCATTCGTACTGCACCCAGGGTGTGCCCGGGCGGAGGCTTACCACAGGAGGCCTTGACCGCTGTTCGCCGGGGTTCAGTGTCAATCCGTCATTAAGGGCAATTAATGAGCTGCCGGGCCTTCCCGACCATGAAGCCGTTGCGACAACCGCAATATTGTTTTCCGGCAGATTCTCTTTTTTATTCTCTGAGCATCCGCAAAAAAAAAGGAAAACTAAAGGTAAAAGGAACAACTTTGGTTTCATTGGGAAATGCTTTATAATCATAATACAATACAGGGTTTTAACCGTAAATGACCTGCCGCCGGAATAGCTTTTTATGAGCACCGGCTCAGATTTGCATTAATAGTTCTCGGCCTTTATTTCGAAGTAAGCTTCGGGATGGCCGCATGCCGGACAATTCTTAAGGGCTTTTGTGCCGAAATGTATATATCCGCATTTTCTGCAGTACCAGAAAACTTTTTCATCTCTCTCAAATACCTTGTTGCCCATAAGGTTTGCAAGCAGCTTGCGGTATCTTTCCTCGTGGCCTTTTTCGGAAACGCATATGGCTTTGAAAGCCGTGGCCACCTGTTTAAAGCCCTCTTCCTCGGCTATCCTGGCAAACTCTGGGTACAAGTCACTCCATTCCTCATGTTCTCCTGCTGCTGCATGCTCAAGATTTTCGGCTGTGGTGCCTGTTTTGCCTGCAGGATATGAAGCTGTTATTTCGACCATGCCTCCTTCAAGAAAACTGAAGAATTTCTTGGCATGGCTCTGTTCCTGGGCTGCTGTTTCCATGAAAATGGCAGCGATCTGTTCATAGCCTTCTTCCCTGGCTACCTTTGCGGCAAATTCATACCGGTTCTTTGCCTGTGACTCTCCCGCAAAGGCTTTCAAAAGATTCTGTTCGGTCCTGGTTCCTTTTATACTTCTTTCCATAACATTGATTTTTAATAATATTTAATTCATATGTTATCAGGTTTTTACTTGTTTATTTCCGGTATTTGGTTGTCCCTGATCATCCCGTTTCGATTGGAAATATACTAATATTTTGTATCTTTAAGACGTTTTGGATATTGCGTTTAACATAAATTAAACTGACATGATTATTTTACTGGTTTTTCTTGCGTTGCTCTTTGTCATTGTGATGATGGTGATCTCCATCTACAACAGGCTTGTCCGTCTGAGGAACAACCGCGAACAGGCTTTTGCCGACATTGATGTTCAGCTCAGGCAGAGACATGATCTTATTCCGCAGCTCGTTGAAACCGTAAAGGGTTATATGGTTCATGAAAGAGGTGTACTCACTGAGATAACTGAAGCACGTGCCAATGCCATGAAGGCATCCACAATAAATGAAAAGATTGCTGCCGAGACCAGACTTTCCACTGCACTTGACGGATTGAGGGTATCGGTTGAAGCATATCCCGACCTGAAAGCCAGCCAGAATTTTATGGACCTTCAGAATGAGATTTCCGATGTGGAAAACAAGCTGGCTGCCGCAAGAAGATTCTTTAACTCAGCCACCAAGGAACTTAATGTGGCCGTGGAGATGTTTCCGTCAAACATCATTGCCGCAATGTTCAATTTCAGGCGTGAGATGATGTTTGAGCTTGGCGAGCAGAGAGCAACAATTGAGCAGCCTCCAAAGATTTCTTTTTAGGATATGAAATATATCGGATTACAGAGCCAGATCTGGAAAAATAACACCAGGTCGGTACTGCTGCTTATAATGTTCCCGATAATTTTCTATGCCCTTACATGGCTTTTCTTCTATTTTACCTTAACATTCCAGGATAGGCCGTTGGGGGTGGAAGAGGTAAACATGAGGTTTCTCTATGCCTTTCCCTGGATTACACTTGGAGTTCTTTTATGGTTTCTGATTGCCTGGTTTACGCATTCATCAATGATAAGGGCTGCCACACAATCAAGGCCGCTTGAAAGAAAGGAAAACAAGAGGGTCTATAACCTGGTCGAAAATCTTTCAATAGCGGCAGGAATGAAGATGCCTGCGGTAAATGTTATCGAGGATGATTCCCTTAACGCTTTTGCAAGCGGCATTGATGAACGTACCTATACGATTTCCCTTTCGAGGGGGATTATAGAAAAGCTGAATGATGAGGAGCTTGAGGCCGTGATAGCGCATGAGCTTACTCATATACGCAACAGGGATGTAAGGCTTCTGATAATATCGATAGTTTTTGTGGGAATATTCTCATTTATTGCCGAAACCATTTTCAGATCCCTGAGGTATGGTTCTCTCGGCAGAGGCAAAAAGGGTAATTCCGGTGGTGCCGCAGTGCTTATTGCTCTGGTGCTTGCCATTATCGGGTATCTTGTTGCGACACTTGTCAGATTTGCTATTTCGAGGAAGCGTGAATATCTTGCCGACGCCGGGGCAGCCGAGCTGACAAAAAATCCCCGTGCACTTGCCTCGGCGCTCAGGAAAGTGTCGGGCGATCCCACCATTGAGGCCGTTAAAAGAGCCGATGTGGCACAGATGTTTATTGAAAACCCGCAGATAGGGCTTAAAAAAGAGAAGTCCCCGTTCGCAACACTTTTTGCCACCCATCCGCCTATTAAGGAAAGGATTAGGATACTTGAGCAGTTTTAGGTGCTGAATTCTATTGCTTTTTCTTTCTTTTTATAAACTTCGGTTCCTCGCCCCTGATAAGGCGTTTTATGTTTGACCTGTGGGTATAAATCAGCGCAACTGCGATAAAGACTGAGAAAACCCTGAAGATAACAGACGGGGTGTCGAAAAGTGTGAATAACAGAAGCGGGAACGAGACTCCGAAGCTCATGGATGATAATGATACATAGCCTGTTATCAGAAGAACGGCAAGAAATACTCCAATGCATGAGAGTGTCAGAAGGGGATTAAGTGCAATAAGCACACCTACGGTTGTTCCGACACCTTTTCCTCCCCTGAATCCTGCAAAAACGGGATAAACGTGGCCGGCAATGGCCGCGAGACCTGCCACTATCATCATGTTAATTTCCATGCTGCTTCCTTTTCCGGCGGCGTTTAAAATATGGGGCAGCAGGGCGGCAAGCCATCCTTTGGCAATATCAGCCAGCATTACGGGGATTCCGGTTTTCCAGCCGAGGACTCTGATAACGTTTGTTGCTCCGGCATTGCCGCTGCCGTGTTCACGGATATCAATACCATGAAATATTTTCCCTGCCCATACTGCAGACGGAATTGAACCCAGCAGGTAACCAGCTGCTACTGAGATAATAAAACGTATCACGTCAGTGTTCAAGGCAATGGAATTTAATATTTAACAAATTATATTACCGGGCCAAAGGAAGCGAGTTTAAGGAACTCATTGCCGGAAGAGATCCGGTTAAAATTTGCAACGAACCTGCCGGCAAGTTCGGTTGCGGCTGAATGCCATTTTTCAGGGCTTTCCCATGTTTCTGCAGGGTCGAGTAATTTGGTGTCAACGCCTTCCACATATTCGGGTATTTCGAGGTTAAAAACCGGAATCTTCCTGAATGCCGGTTTGTTAATGGTCCCGTCGAGGATTGAGTTAATAATACGTCTTGTTGAAGGAAGGTCCATCCGGCGCCCGGTTCCGTAAGGCCCGCCGGTCCAGCCGGTGTTTACAAGCCATGCTGACGTGTTATGTTCCTTCATTTTTTCCATCAGCACTTTTGCATATATCACCGGGTCGAGCATCAGGAATGCCGCTCCGAAACAGGATGAAAAGGAGGGGACGGGTTCTTTGATCCCCCTTTCTGTTCCGGCAACCTTGGCTGTATAGCCACTCAGGAAATAGTACATAGCCTGTTCAAAACCAAGTTTGCTGACAGGCGGAAGCACGCCAAACGCATCAGCCGTGAGGAAGATGATGGTAGACGGATGGCCGGCTTTGGATAGGGGTTTGACAATATTGTCTATGTGGTAAATGGGATATGAAACCCGTGTATTTTCGGTTTTTGACGAATCGCTGAAATCTATGGTTCCGTCAGGGAGTACAACGACATTCTCAAGCAAGGCATCCCTTCGTATTGCATTGTAAATATCGGGTTCATGCTCTTTGCTGAGGTTAATGCATTTGGCATAGCAGCCACCTTCAAAATTAAATATGCCGTCATCATCCCATCCGTGTTCATCATCGCCTACCAGAGCTCTGTCGGGGTCGGTTGAGAGGGTTGTTTTACCGGTACCGGAAAGCCCGAAAAAGAGAGCTGTGTCGCCTTTCTTCCCTACATTGGCCGAGCAGTGCATTGATGCGATGCCTCTCAGGGGAAGGTAATAGTTCATCACCGAAAATATTCCCTTTTTCATTTCACCACCGTACCATGTGCCTCCTATAACGCACATTCTTTCGGTGAGATTAAAAAACACGAAGTTTTCGGAGTTAAGGCCCTGAATTCTCCATATGGGGTTTTTTGTTTTGGAGGCTGTCAGCACCACAAAATCAGGCCTGAATTTTTCAAGGTCCTTCTCCGTCGGCCTGATAAACATGTTTTTAACGTAATGAGCCTGCCACGCAACTTCCATTACAAATCTTACGTTAAGCCGGGTATTCTCGTTGACCCCGCAGTAACAGTCAATTACAAACAGTCTCTTGTTGCTGAGTTGTTTGGCCGCCAGGTTTTTGCAATATTCCCAAACCTCATGGCTTACGGGCTTGTTGTCGGAAGAGAGGGCTTTCTCCGACTTCCACCACACGGTATCCCGGGTTGTATCGTCAAGCACCACGTATTTATCGCGTGGCGATCTGCCGTGGAAAATTCCTGTATCTACCGCGACTGCTCCGGTATTTGTCACCACACCTCTTTCGTACCCTTCCAGATCACTTCGCGTCTCTTCGGCAAACAGCGTGTCGTATGAAGGATTATGAATTATTTCCTTTATGTCGCAAATACCGTATGCATAAAGGTCTTCGGCTGTGATCATATAAAAATTGAATATGGATAAAGATAATTATTAAAACTAAGATGAAAAATATGATTTAAAAATAAGAGGGCTCTGATGAGCCCTCTTAACAGACATAAAGTCAATGGTTATTTTGCGAATTTAATCGAAGCCTGCGATGCCGCCAGCCTTGCGATTGGCACTCTGAAAGGTGAGCAGCTTACATATGTGAGGCCTGTTTTAAAGCAGAACTCCACTGAAGCCGGATCGCCGCCCTGTTCGCCGCAGATGCCTATCTTAAGGTCGGGTCTTGTGGCACGGCCGCGTTCGACCGACATTTTAACGAGCTGGCCAACGCCTTCCTGATCGATAGTCTGGAAAGGATCGGCTGCAAGCATCTTCTTGTCGAGATAATCGTGGAGGAAGCCGCCGATATCGTCACGGCTGAAGCCGAATGTCATCTGCGTAAGGTCGTTTGTTCCGAATGAGAAAAATTCGGCTGTTTTTGCCATTTTGTCCGAGAGAAGGCATGCGCGCGGAATTTCGATCATTGTTCCGTATTTGTAATCTATGGTTTTGATGGAGTATTTTTTACATACTTCATTATAGATTTTGTCGGTTATTTTCTTTGTAAAATCGAGTTCCGAAACATCGCATGTTACGGGAACCATTATTTCGGGCATAGGTTTTTTGCCTTCCTGCATCAGTTCGGCCGCTGCTTCGAAGATAGCCCTTATCTGCATTTCCGAAACCTCGGGATAGGTAACGCCGAGTCTTACGCCTCTGTGGCCCATCATCGGGTTCGATTCATGGAGAGCCTCACCGCGTTTTGCAACATCTTCGGGTTTAATTCCAAGTGATTTTGCAAGTTCTGCCTGCTTTTCCGGGCTCTGCGGCACGAATTCATGAAGAGGCGGGTCGAGCAGACGGAATGTTACCGGCAGTCCGTCCATAGCCAGCATGGTTGATTTGATATCCTTTTTAACATAGGGATAGAGCTCGTCAAGAGCTTTCCGGCGTTCTGTCTCGTCGGCGCTGAGGATCATTTTTCTGAGAAGGAAGAGAGGCTGTTCGGAACCTTTCCCGTAGAACATATGTTCTGTACGGAAGAGGCCGATACCTTCAGCTCCGAAGTCACGTGCCACTTTTGCATCTTCAGGCGTGTCGGCGTTGGTTCTTACGCCCATTTTGCGGTATTTGTCGACGATGGCCATAAATTGCCTGAAACGCGGATTTTCTGAAGCATCCATCAGCTTAAGTGCGCCGGTATAAACATTTCCTCTTGTTCCGTTCAGAGTCAGAACATCACCTTCCTTAATCACCGTGCCGGTGCCTGCAATTTTTGCCTTTTTGGATGAAGCATCAACGTTAAGGGCGCCTGCACCCACTATACAGCATTTACCCCAGCCGCGGGCAACAAGTGCAGCATGCGAGGTCATTCCGCCGCGTGCGGTGAGGATGCCTGCAGCAGCTCTCATACCTTCGACATCTTCGGGGTTGGTTTCTTCCCTGAGAAGAATAACCTTCTCGCCTTTGCGCGACCATGCCACTGCATCCTCGGCGGTAAAGACGACCTTACCCACTGCAGCTCCCGGACCGGCAGGCAGACCCTTAACAAGGGGTGTTACCTTTTTCTCCTCGCCCGGATCGCAGATCGGATGAAGAAGTTCGTCGAGCTGGGCGGGGTCGACCCTCAGGACAACGGTTTTCTCATCAATCAGTCCTTCCGCAAGCATATCCATTGCCATATTGAGTGCAGCGGTTCCCGTTCTTTTGCCCACACGGCACTGCAGCATGTAAAGCTTTCCTTCCTGTATCGTAAACTCTATGTCGAGCATGTCGCGGAACGATTTCTCAAGTATATCACGTATGTCGCATAATTCCTTGTATGTTCCGGGCATTGCTTCCTGCATGCTCTTCAGATGTTTGTTCTGCTCATTCTTTGTATCATCGTTGAGGGGATTGGGAGTCCTGATACCTGCCACAACATCCTCTCCCTGTGCATTGATAAGCCATTCACCGTAAAAAACATTCTCGCCTGTTGCGGGGTTGCGTGTGAAAGCAACACCGGTGGCTGAAGATTCGCCCATGTTTCCGAATACCATCGCCTGGACGTTTACAGCGGTACCCCAGTCGTCGGGAATTCCTTCAATCCTGCGGTATGATACGGCCTTCTTTCCGTTCCAGCTTTTAAAAACGGCCATGATGCCGCCTTCAAGCTGCTGTTTTGCATCGTCGGGGAAAGGTTTGCCAAGCACTTCCTTAACTTTATCTTTAAATCTTTCTGCCAGAAGTTTAAGATCGTCGGCAGTAAGGTCAGTATCTGATTTGTAACCTTTTGAGTGCTTATATTCATCGAGCATTTCGTCGAGCTGCTTCCTGATGCCTTTGCCTTCGGGAGCTTCTATGCCTTCGGCTTTCTCCATTACAACATCGGCATACATCATTATCAGCCTGCGGTATGAATCCCATACGAACCTGGGGTTGTTTGTTTTCTTCAGGAAGCCCGGTATCGTGGCCGAGCAGAGTCCGATGTTAAGAACTGTATCCATCATGCCGGGCATGGAGCGCCTTGCACCTGAACGGCACGAAACAAGAAGAGCGTTCTCAGGGTCGCCGTATTTCATTCCCATTATCTTTTCGGTCTTTTTCATGGCTTCCCAAACCTCGGTCATAAGAGAAGGATCAAGGGTGCAGTTATTGGCATAATATTCGGTGCAGGCTTCGGTTGTAATCGTGAACCCTGCGGGAACAGGCAAACCAAGCAGACACATCTCAGCAAGATTGGCTCCTTTGCCGCCCAGAAGATTTTTCATTTCAGCATTACCCTCGGCAGTTTTATTTCCGAAAGTGTAAACTCTTTTAACTTTTGACATAATTCTATAAGTTTGATTGTTAAATAATCATTTTTTAAAAAAATCAGTCGCAAAGATAAATATTTAATTGTAATACGGAAATCTGCATAAAGCACATGAAAAGACCCTCTGAGGGGCCTTAAAAGATCAGCTTCACGGTTGTTTTACTGATGAGTGGTTATATCAGACTGTTTAACGGTGTACCCTGCCTTTTCAATATTTTTAACTATTTCCGCCAGATTATATCCTGTTCCCCTTATCGTCAGACGGCCTGTCTGCAGGTCGGCATCTGCCGCCGACACTCCCTCAACATCCTTTGCACTGTTCTCAACAGTTGTACGGCAATGATTGCAGGTCATACCCTCAACAGAAAGGATATTTACCCGGACTGAGGAATCTCCATTTAAACCGTTTTTCCCGATAACGGTTGCAGGTTTTTTGAACAGGTATCTTCTGATCAGGGCATTTATTACAAATACCGAAAGGAGAATTGCCGATCCTGCTTTTAACCAGAGGGGCAGTATTTCATGGTTATGCCCTGCATGTGCGGCATGCGATGTCATGGCAAACCATTGTGAGGGAAGAAGATAATCTATAACCGATCCGGCTGCGAGGGCTCCGGCAATTATTGCGGTCAGGTAGCTGAAAAGGGCCTTTTTGCCCATCGTTTTTGCAATCATTGTTATTGTTGCGGCATTTGTTGCGGGGCCGGCCATAAGCAAAACGAGGGCGGCTCCCGGCGATAGTCCCTTCATAATGAGAACCGCTGCAATCGGGACTGATGCGGTGGCGCAGATGTATACGGGAATGGCCAGCACAAGCATCATGATCATGCCCGCAAAGTTTCCGGGTAGTTTGTCGGCAAAGAAATTATCAGGTATAACAACTGAAATAAGTGCAGCTATCAGAATACCCAGTACAAGCCACTTCGAAATATCCTGCATAAACTCCACGAAGGGATACCTGAAAAGCTCCCTGATCCATGCCCAAAAACCTGAAGGTTGAATTCTCTTCCCGTTTTCGGCGCCCTTAACCTGCTCTTCCGCACTGCCTTCAACCTTTTTTGTAAGCAGGCCTCCGAAAAGACCGGTAACGAATGCAACAATGGGTCTGATAACGGCAAACGGAAACCCCAGAAGCGACCATGTAACCATAATCGAGTCAACGCCCGTCTGAGGCGTTGATATAAGAAATGAAACCGTTGAAGCTTTTGACGCACCGTGTCTGTAAAATGAGAGTCCGGTCGGGATCACCCCGCACGAACAAAGCGGCAGAGGAACTCCCAGAAGAGAAGCATTGAGGACAGAAATGAAATTGCTTCCACCAAGGTACTTCATAACTTTCTTCTCCGGGATTAAAAGATGCAGAATACCTGCAAAGAAAAATCCAAGCAGAAGGTATGGAGACATCTCGGCAAGAATTCCCGCAAGCTCTTTACCGAAGTTTAAAATGTATTCCATGATTGTCATTCTTTGTAAAAGAAACAAATAAAGTCGTCTGATGTTTTCAGGAGATTCATTGTTTTTTCAGGATCGTGGATGAAACATTGCCAGAGTATCGCTGAGGAAGGACCGGTCAATGTGAGTGTAAATTTCGGTTGTAAGTATCGATTCGTGGCCGAGCATTTCCTGAACGGCCCTGAGGTCGGCACCGGCTTCAATCATATGTGTTGCATAGGAGTGCCTTAAAGTGTGAGGACTGATTTTCTTTTTTATTCCTGCAAGCCTGGCACTATCCCTGATTATGTTGAAAATCATTACCCTGCTCAGCCTTCTGCCCCTCCGGTTGAGAAAAACAATATTTTCATCATAAATCTTTTTCAGGGCTCTCCTCTGATCGAAGTAAAAGTCTATTGCCTTTAGTGCCTTGCTTCCCACGGGGACCATTCTCTGTTTGTTCCCCTTTCCGGTAACAAGGATAAAACCTTCACGTTTGTGAATATCCGTTATTTTCAGACTGACAAGCTCCGAGACCCTTAAACCGGCCCCGTAAAGAGTCTCAATAATAGCCTTGTTCCTGTGCCCTTCAGGTTTGCTCAGGTCGATTACACCTATCATTCTTTCAATTTCCTCAACAGTCAGAACATCAGGGAGCCTGAATCCAAGTTTAGGCGATTCCATAAGCGCCGAGGGATTATCCTCAATAATACCCTCAATAAGCATGTACCTGAAGAAAGCCCTGATGCCTGAAAGAACCCTTGCCTGCGTCCGGGCATTGCCGCTTACATTGTTCAGCCGGTAAATGAAATTATCAAGGTCTTCGCGGGTGACACGGTCGGGCTGCCGGTCAATCCCTTCATCCTGAAAATACTTTCTGAGAAGCTCAATATCATGAAGATACGCGTCGATGCTGTTCTGCGACAGCGATTTCTCAAGCTTCAGGTAACTCCTGAAATCAGTCATTGCAATGTCCCATGTTATGCGCGAAGCCATAAAGGGCCTGTTAGTCAGTGTGGTTAATGCCAATAAATCATTCAGTCACTGCAAAATTATCAAAATAGTACAACCTGTGGTTTTTTTGCGCTAATTTGCATTCTGAAGAACCAGTATGCCGACAAGATGAAAATACAGATAATCAACGGACCAAACCTTAACCTGCTGGGTAAGCGCGAACCGGCGAAATACGGCAGTGTATCCTTCGAAGAATTCCTGGTGAAGCTCAGGAAGGAATTTCCGGCAGTTGATATTGAATATTACCAGTCGAACGTTGAGGGTGAGATAATAAACAAGATACACGAAACCGGTTTTTCCTTTAACGGAATCATTCTTAACGCCGGAGGCTATACGCACACTTCAGTGGCTGTTGCGGATGCAGTGGCGTCGGTGCCGTGCCCGGTTATTGAGGTTCACATAACCAATATTGCAGCCCGCGAAGAGTTCAGGCATAACAGTCTGGTTGGCAGGTACTGCAGAGGCAGCATAACCGGACTCGGCCTTTTGGGTTACAGGCTTGCCGTACAGGCAATTGTCGAATTATCGGAATAATCTATGATAAAAAAGAAGACAAAGATCGTGGCAACAATCTCCGACAGGAGATGTGATGTTGATTTCATAAGGTCGTTGTATGAGGCGGGCATGGATGTGGTAAGAATCAATTCAGCCCATCTTGATATTGAAGGAGCACTTAAAATAATCAGAAACGTAAGAGAGGTTTCGGATAAGATAGCCATACTTATCGACACCAAGGGCCCCGAAATCAGAACCACTGTTTGCGATAATCCCATAAACGTGGCAAAGGGGGATATAATATATATTGAAGGAAACCCGCATGAAAAAAGCATCCCCGGAAAGCTTTATGTTACTCATACCTCATTTGCCGGGGATGTCCCGGAAGGCCTCCCTGTACTGATCGATGACGGCGATGTGGAGCTTAAGGTTGTTGCAAGGGAAGGTGCTGCACTGAGATGCATTGCCTGCAACGACGGCGTAATCGGTTCAAGGAAAAGCGTCAATGTGCCGGGTGCTAAAATATGCCTGCCCTCGGTCACTCCGAAAGATAAAGAGTTCCTTGCCATGGCGGCCCGTGAGGATGTGGATTTTATTGCACATTCCTTTGTCAGATCGGCGCAGGACGTGAAGGATGTGCAGGCTGTACTTGACGGGTTTAAAAGTGAAATAAAGATTATTGCCAAAATTGAAAACCAGGAGGGGGTTGACAATATCGACGAGATACTCGATGAAGTGTACGGAATAATGGTTGCAAGAGGTGATCTGGCCATTGAAATCCCGTATGAAAAGATACCTGGCATCCAGAAAATGATAATAGGGAAATGCATCAAACAACGCAAACCTGTTATAGTTGCCACCCAGATGCTTCATTCGATGATTTCCAACCCGAGGCCCACAAGGGCGGAGGTGAGCGATGTTGCAAGCGCCGTTTATTCGCAGACAGATGCAATGATGCTCAGCGGTGAAACAGCCAGCGGCAGGTATCCCCTCGAAGCAGTAAAAACAATGACAAAGGTTGCCCTCGAAGTAGAGGCAAACAAGGAAAAATACATCGAAATGCCTGCAAGCACACAAACCGGTGAGATATCGGGGTACCTTGCAAAGGTGGCTGTCAAAACATCGATGCGCGTGGGGGCCAGAGCCATAATAGCCGATACATCGGGAGGAAGAACCATAAAAGACATGGCCGCGTTCAGGGGAGAAAATATTATCATGGCCCAGTGCTATAAAAAACGCACTATGAGGGAACTGGCCCTTTCGTACGGTGTTTATGCCGATTTCCAGGCAAAGGAAAACTCCGTCGACAGGTTCATTCATACAGCCCTTAAGAATTTAACCCATACTCATGAACTGCTCGATAATGATATTGTGATCATCCTTGCAGGAAATTTCTCGGGTGGATCGGGATTCTCGTTCATTGAAGTGGGTACTGTAAACTACCTCAGAGACCGTCTTACAATATCGGACTGAACGAACCGCAGTGGTCTGATTTTTGTTGTTTATTTTGGCAGTGTTTATGATTAAAGTTATAACAATATTACTGTGGCTTGCACTTCACCCGGTGCACGTTACAATATTCGGCATAGAATATTCCGAAAGCAAAAAGGCTTTTGATGCCACCCTGAGGGTCTATTATGATGATTTTCTTCTTGATTATGAAAACCTGAAGGGTAATTTGCCCGATTTTGATTTTGCCGGCGGCAAGGCCGGTACATCACGGCTTATTAAGGATTATCTTTCGGACAGAATAGCCCTGGAATCGGAAGCTGTCAGGCTCGATTTTTCAATTGAGAGCATGAACCTCAACAGGGAGGAAAATGAACTTACCCTCGGCCTTATGTTCAGATGCAGTTCTCCGGGTAAGTATTTTAAGGTTAAAAACTCAATTCTGACAAGTCTCTATAATGATCAGGCTAACCTGGTTATTCTGAAGATAAGCAATTTTGAGGAGGGAGTGAAACTGACTCCGGGGAATGAAGAACACCTCTTCCGCACCGATGCCGGAGAATGAAAAAATGTATTATGAGAAAAGCGTTATTTTCAGCACTGTTCATTATTCTTTCCCTGCCTGCCGCGATTGCCACGCACAACAGGGCAGGGGAGATAACCTATGTCCAGATATCGGCTCTGACCTATGAGTTTACCATTACGACATTCACATATACCCAGAGTCTTGCCGACAGGCCTCAGCTGCCTATTGAATGGGGCGACAACACATCATCGATAGCTCCGAGGGTGACGATTGTCCCGCTTCCTTATTTCTACCAGAAAAACATCTACGTTATAAGGCACACCTTCCCCGGCCCCGGCGTTTATGACGTTGTGGTACAGGATCCTAACAGAAATTACGGTGTTCAGAATATTCCCAACTCGGTTAACGTTGTTTTCTCAATCAGGACCAAGCTTGTCGTGAACCCGGCCGCCGGGCTGAACAGCACACCTGTCCTGCTCAATCCTCCTTACGACAAGGCAGCCAGGGGATATCTTTTTATTCACAACCCGGCAGCTTTCGATCCCGACGGCGACAGCCTCTCTTACCAGCTTACCGTTTGTACCCGCGAAAACGGAAGACCTATAGAGAATTATACCTTCCCGAGGGCAAGCAACAGATTTTATGTCGATTCAATCAACGGCAACCTCGTCTGGGATGTGCCGGTAGATACCGGTAAGTTCAATGTTGCAATGGAAATTCAGGAATGGCGCAACGGCAAGAAAATAGGAGCCGTTGTGAGGGATATGCAGATAGAGGTTTACAATACCAAAAACAAACCTCCTGTTAACGGACCCCTGAGGGATATCTGCATTGAGGCAGGTGATTCAATAAGTTTCCTCGTAACTGCCACCGATCCCGACAACGACTCACTAAAGCTTTTAGCCTCATCCGGGGTTTTCGAACTGAAGACGTGCAAGGCCTCCTTTACAAGGGTTTCGTCCCTGCCGGGGTTTGCTTCATCCCTCTTTGCATGGCAGACATGCCACCAGAATGTGCGGTCACAGCCCTACGATGTAATTATTAAATCGGAAGATTATAACAAGGATATATTTCTTTTCGACATAGATAATTTCAGAATAAGAGTGCTCGGTCCGTCGCCGAAACTGAATTCTGCCGTGCCCCAGGGCAAATTTATCAGGCTTGACTGGAATAATTACGGCTCGAACGTTATTAGCGGTTTTGCGATATACAGGAAGGAGGGTGTCTCCTCGTTTTCACCCGATTCATGCACCGCAGGGGTTCCCCTCTCTTCAGGCTTTGTTAAAGTCGGATATGCCCCCGGCAGCGCCGCCGGTTCATTCATTGATACGAATAACGGTAACGGACTTCAGTTTGGGGTGGAATACAGCTACATCATTGTAGCTGTTTATCCCGACGGTACGGAAAGCAAGGCGTCAAATATCGTAGTTTCAACACTGATCCCCGGAACCCCTGTGATCAGAAACGTTTCGGTGAGGAATACCGATCTTGCCAAAGGTTCTGTATTCCTTTCATGGAAGAAACCCGATAAACTGGATACTATCCCGGCAAACGGCCCTTACGAATACTATATTTATCGTGCCGAAGGCATCACGGGCACACAGTTCCAGATTATTGATTCAATCCAGACAGCCGACCTGAATGATACGACATACGTTGACACTCTCATAAATACTGCCTCTAAGGCTTTCATATACAGGATAGATCTCTATAATGATGCACCGGGCAACAGGTTCCTGATAGGCGAACCATCACTTGCCTCAACACTCTTTACGGTGGCGGCCCCGGGCGACCGGAAGGCAAGAATCACTCTGCAGCGCAACGTGCCCTGGATAAACACAGCCTATGATATTTTCAGGCTTAACACTTCAACAATGAATTTTGAACAGGTGGGCACAACCGGCACCCTGCAATACACCGATACGGGACTGGAAAACGGAACCCTGTATACATATTATGTCAGGTCAACAGGAGGATATTCTGAGCCCTCACTGCCTCAGAACCTGGTCAATTTCTCCCAGATTGTTTCCTTAACCCCTGTTGATAACGAACCGCCGTGCACCCCTGTACTCAATGTCTCGTCGCAGTGCGACAGCCTTTACAACACCATCACCTGGTCATTTGCCGAAACGGCTTGTCTCGATGATGTGGCAGGTTATAAAATCTACTATAAATTCCTTACATCGGAAGATATGTCCCTGCTCACAACCCTGACTGACAGGAACATCTTTACCTACCGTCATAACCCGGGTGAGATCGTTGCAGGATGCTATGCAGTAACAGCATATGACTCAACAGGCAACGAAAGTGAGAAATCGGTAATGGTATGTGTCGATTCGTGCAAGTTTTACGAAATACCGAATGTCTTCACACCGAATAATGACGGTTTCAACGACAGGCTCGTGGCAAAGACATCAGGACTTGTGGAGAAGGTAGACTTCAGGCTCTTTAACAGGAACGGACAGATACTTTTCAGAACGGATAATCCAAAGCTCGACTGGGACGGTACCTATAGAGGTAATATAGTATCGCCGGGTGTCTATTTTTACCAGTGCGATGTATGGGAAAGAAGAATTTCAGGGCTGGAAACTTTCCACCTGTCAGGATTTATACATGTGATTACGGAAAAAGGAGCTGTTGCAAGCCCGCAGCAGACCAAAAAATAAACCTGTAACGGATGAGAAGGACTATACTGTTAGCGGTCATAATATTTGCAGGCATTAATATACTTAATGGCCAGCCGGCTCCCGATTACCTTTTGAAGGCCAAAGCTCTTGCGGAAACAGGAAAGCCGGAAGAGGCGCTGGCAATTCTCTCGGCTGAGATTCAGAAAGGAGCAGGAGCCAATGCACTTATCATGCGGGCGGAAATTTTTCTTGCTGCCGGAAATACCGGTATGGCGGAAAAGGATTACAATGCCGCCGTCAGTTCTCTTCCCGGTCAATCGAATTACGGGCTCGCCAGGGTTTATGCAATCAGAAGAGAGGCTGCAAAATCGGTTAAATATCTCATGGAAAGCCTGAGATACGAAAACAGTAAGAACGAAAAGGATATAATGCTCGAAAAGGCATTTACAGCTATAGAAAACACCCCGGAGTGGAGGCAGTTCTGGCAGAATTACAGTTTCCCGGAGGAAGATGCCAGACTGAGCGAGGTTGAATACTATCTCTCCACGGGTAAAGTAAAGGAAGCCCAGAAGATTAGCGGTGAAATGGCCGGAAAGTATCCGGAGTCGGATAAGTCGTTGTATGCACGGGCACTTGTTGATTTTTCGTTGCAAAAATACCAGGATGTTCTGACATCGCTTCAGTCAATCCTTAAAAAGGAGAGCCGGAATTCCGAATATCTTTATCTCCAGGCAAAGGCGCAGATGGCGTCGGGCAATGCGGCCGGTGCCTCAGTGACATACACCCGTCTTATTGAAACGGGAATAGTCGACGCAACACCGTACCTCAGAAGGGCCGAATGCTATTACAAAACAGGGGAGTTTCAGAAAGCATTGACAGATATCAATAAATACCTTGATTTTTATCAATCATCAAAGGAGGCTGTCAGGATGGCCGGGAAAGTATCGATTGCTTTGGGTGACAATATAAAGGCAATTTCATATTTTACCCGTAACATAGAACTCAATCCATGGGATGCATCTTGCTATATTGACCGTGCAGGAGCATATTTCTCAGCCCGGTCGTGGTCCCTGGCATCTGATGACTACGGAATGTCTCTCGATCTTGATCCCGGAAACGCCGATGCCTGGCTCAATAAGGGTATTGCTGTGGTAAATACAGGCATGACGGGGGATGCATGTTATTACTTCAACAGGGCATTTATTCTGGGAAACAGGCAGGCCTCCTCATGGATAAACAGGTATTGTATCAAATAGCGATCAGGAAAAGCATTAAGGGTTTTCAGCCAGTAATCAACGGCGGCTATTTTATGTATTTTCTGATTTTGCCAAACAGGTCCTCAGGCTTAAAGGGTTTCAGTATATAGTCGTTTATGCTAAGACCCTCAATCCGGTCGCTTGTTTCCGACATTATTGCAGCCGTCAGGGCTATTATCGGAATATTCCTTAAAGCTGGATTCTGCATGTTTCTTATTTTCCGGGTAGCCTCAATGCCGTCGAGGACAGGCATATGAAGGTCCATCAGAATTAAATCGAATTCTTCCCTGTCAAGTTTTTCGAGAGCATCTTTGCCGTTTTCGGCGTGAGTGACCTTCATTCCCCATCCGGAAAGGAATTTGTTTACCACGAAGAAATTAATCTTGTTATCCTCCGCTACCAGTATTTTTCTGCCCTCGAGCCCGGTAAAAGAAGCCGGTACAGCTTCACTTTTTTCGACTGCTTTCTCTGACGTAATACCGAAAGTGAGAGTAAAAATAAATGAAGATCCTTTGCCGGGTTCGCTTTCGAGGCTTATCTTACCTCCCTGAAGTTCAACAAGTTTCCTGCAGATTGCCAGTCCCAGACCGGTTCCGCCAAAGCGGCGGGTAGTGTCCGGACTTGCCTGGGTAAAATCCTCGAAAAGAAGCTGCTGCTTTTCGGGAGGAATGCCTATGCCTGTGTCTGTTACCCTGAACTCCAGAGTAATCATGTTGCCTTTCCTTTGTTTCTCCTCTACCTTAATACTGATGCTGCCGGCACTTGTGAATTTGAATGCATTCGAAAGCAGGTTCGATAATACCTGGTTGAGTCTGATCTGGTCTCCGGTTATCTCATCAGGCACACCGGGTGATTTTTGTACTGTAAAGTCGAGGTTCTTTTCTTTTGCCCTGAATGAGTAAGATCTTTTTATTTCATCGAGAAATTCGTTCAGGTTGAACTGAATCTGTTCGAAAGTGATTTTGCCCGATTCCATCTTACTGTAATCGAGGACGTCATTCACCAGGGTCATAAGATGATTTGCCGAAAACCTCAGTGTCTTGATCAGGTCGAGCTGGTCGGGGTTGGGGTTTGTCTGAAGCAGAAGGTTTGAAATCCCGATCACTTCATTAAGAGGAGTTCTTATTTCATGGCTCATTGTGGAGATGAACGTCTGCTTCGAGTTAGCTGCCTCTTCGGCTTTTTTCCTCTCAATCACAAGGTTGTCGAGCATTTTTCTTTTCTGTATGGATACAGCGATCTGATTTGCAACAAATTCGAGAAGGACAAGGTCTTCCTGTGTGAACTTATTTGCATCACTGTAATCCTGAAGGCACATTGCTCCGATAGTTTCATTTTCCGCCTTAAGCGGCACGCCCATCCATACCTTGCAGGGGGTACCCACAAGATCAACTTCCCCCTTCCTTTCCATCTCGATAATATCAGTTTCCTTTAGAAGGATAGGTTTTGAGTTCTTTATTACCCAGCCTGTAATTGTACCTTTAACAGGAATCTCCCTGAAATCGTCTTTTTCATCCGAAAAGAATGGCAGGGAAAGGGTATTGGTGGCTTTGTTGAAAAGGGCGATGAAGAAGTTCTCGGTATTCCATATTTTACCAACCTCATTTACAATAACCTGGTAAATATCCTTTATTTCCGAAAATTCGAGTGTTGCGCTTGATATATTATAAAGTATTTCCTGGAGAACTTTGTTCCTCTTTTCGGATGTTATGTTTCTGTAAATACATAAAGTGGCAACCAGAACGTCATTCATAATAATTGCGGATGCTGAAAGGGAAACGTCAAGCCTCTTTCCCCATTTATCCTTTCTGATTGTTTCAATAAACACCTTTTCCCTTCCGATAACTCTTTCATCCACCTTCTCGGCTTCCGCGGCAAGTTCTTCCGGAACAACAAGGTCATTGATGTATTTTCCGAGGGCTTCCTCGTTAGTATATCCGAAAAGATTGGTGAACTCAAGGTTTACATGGGTAATTTTACCGGGCACATCGGTTATTACAATGGCAAGCGGAGTGGATTCTATCAGATGTTCAAGAAATGCCTTTTCTCTTGCTATCTGGGACTCTCTGTTCTTCAGTTCGGTCAGATCTATTACCACGCCCCTGTAACCGGTCAGCCTGCCATCTGTGAAAATTCCGAAGGTTCTTGTCAGAATCGGGAAGGTCGTTCCGTCCTTTCTTACACTGAGATATTCATTGCTTACCGTGTCATTTTCATTTCTGATTCTGGAAAGGTTATTCATGGCTTTTTCCAGATCTTCGGTCCTGAACAGATCAGAAATATATATTCCTTTCTCAAAGTCATTCTTTGAATAACCAAGGTAGCGAAGGCTTCTCAGGTCTGCCCTGACAAGTCTGCCCTTCAGATCTATTTCATAGGTCATTTCAGGAACCTTGCCGTGCTGCCATGCACCCGGGTAGTCATCCTTAAATTCCATTGTTTCAGGCTGATCCGGTGGTTCCCATGTTACAATTATATCACCCGACGAGAGCAGGAGACCGATGTAGAAACCGTTGGAACGTCCGCCGGTCGGAGATACTGCAAGTTTATACGGTTCGCCCGTTATCCTTATGTGATTCAGCAGCTCGACAAGCTTAACCCTGCCTGCAAGAGGAGTTGATGACAGCAACTTTCCTTTTACGGCGGTTGCCGGTATATTTTCAACATCCTCCGCTTTCCTGTTCATTTCCTTTATCCTGAATTCGTCATTTTCGGTGACACGTACTCTTAAGAGGTAACTTGAAACGGTATCAAAAATGTCATCAAGAATATCTTCCGTTCTTTCATTCATGGTCATGGCAACGGAAGAGATATCGGCGTTAAATGTTGACAGCAGGTATCTTTCTTTCCCAAGTTCCAGCGTCTGTGCGGAGAAGAAAAACGAGAGCGAATTGCCTTTTTTATCCTTCAGCTTAACGGGGAAATCAATAACCTTTCTCAGCCGGGGCAGAAGTTTTATGTACTTGTTGCTTCCTTCAATATCCTGGAAGAGATTTAATTCCTCGAATGTTTTACCCGCAACCTCCTTTTTGGAATATCCCAGGGTTGTCAGAAATGACTCATTGACGTCAATTATTATTCCGGTGCTGATACTGCTGATTGCCATCAGGTTAGGTGAGGAATGGAATGCGCGGTAAACGGCTTCGGCCGGCAGGTTCGGCATAGGGCCGCCTGATTCCTTCATTCCTGCAGCAGGTTTGCTGTTTCCTGTCAGGTTGAGAATTTTACCGATGATATCCCTGAATCCCATTTTCCCGGAAACTTGATTCAAAAATAATATAAGTTTTCAATTATGGTTTTCAGAGTCGCCTTTTCCTTCCGGTGATTTACCCTTTACCTGCTGTTTTTTCAGATAATACGAACATATTCCCGTAAGTCCGCATTCCTTGCATTTTGGTTTCCGTGCCTGGCAGGTATACCTTCCGTGCAGAATGAGCCAGTGGTGGGCATTATGTCTCAGTGACGGCTCAATATACCGTGTCAGTTTTTTTTCTACCATCAGTGGAGTTTTTGCTCCCGGTGTCAGCCCTATCCTTCGCGCAACCCTGAAAACATGAGTATCAACCGCAATAACAGGTTTCCTGTATATGACGGATGCAATTACATTGGCGGTTTTCCTGCCCACCCCGGGCAGTTTCATTAGCTGGTCCGGCTCTTCAGGAACTTTCCCGCCGAACTCCCTGGCAAGCACCGATGCCATCTCCTTAAGGTGCCTGGCCTTGTTGTTCGGAAATGAACAGGATTTGATAAAACCAAATATGTCGTCCAGACCTGCGGCAGCCATACTGGCCGCATCCGGAAAAGCTTTCAGCAGTGCAGGCGTGATCATATTCACCCTCTTGTCGGTGCACTGTGCCGAGAGGATAACCGCCACCACCAGCCCGAACGGATCACCAAAGTCAAGCTCAGTCTCCGGAAGCGGACGTTCCTTTTTGAAATATTCCAGAACCAGCCTGTATTTTTCTTTCAGCTTCACTTACGATTATCTTTCCCGGCAATAAAGTAAAACATTTTAGTTTACATTTGTGAATATTTTTTTACCGATCTGAAAAAGAGTAATTTTTATCTTTAAGCTGAAATATAACCGATTTGGAAAGGATCACGCTGAATATTGAAAACCGTAAATCCGAGGTTTATATCGGAAAGGACTGGAAGACTGTAAATGAACTCCTTCCGGCCGGGGGTTATATTATAATTACAGACGAAAATGTCAGAAATATTTACGGTAAGGATTTTCCTGTTTGTCCGGTCATCTCGGTAAAACCCGGAGAGGAAAGCAAGAACCTGAACACACTTGGCCGGCTGGCTCAGGGTCTGCTCGGGGCGGGAATCGACCGTTCAGGCTTTGTGCTTGGCATAGGGGGGGGAGTCGTCTGCGATATTGCCGGTTTCCTCGCATCTGTCTATATGAGGGGCATAAAATTCGGGTTTGTCTCAACATCTCTGCTTTCACAGGTAGATGCCAGCGTGGGTGGCAAAAATGCCGTGAACGTTGAAAAAGTGAAAAACATACTCGGCTGCTTCAGACAGCCTGAATTTGTTATCTGCGACCAGAAAATGCTGAAGACTCTTCCGGAGGATGAATATATTTCAGGACTTGCAGAGTTGATTAAGACTGCAGTTATTCTCGATGCAGAATTGTTCTCCCTGATCGGTCAGAACGTTAACAGGATAAAAAACGCCGATCCTGGTCTGCTTGAAGATCTCATTGCAAAGGCCGTTAGGCTGAAAGCTTCAGTGGTTACAGAAGACGAGAGGGAGATTACCGGAAAACGCATGATACTCAATTTCGGGCATACATTCGGACACGTGATAGAAACCGTAACAGGCATGAAACATGGTTTTGCTGTGGCATGCGGAATGGCTATAGCCTGTGACATATCTTCAGCGACAGGTTTTATGAGCACTGCCGAAAGTGAAAGGATCAAATCGCTTCTGAATGATTTCGGACTGCTGAAGAAGCACGGTGTTACGGCCGGGCTGTTCGGAAAAATGCTACTGACCGATAAGAAGAAGGAGGGCAGCAGGATAAATTTTGTTATGGCCGGACCTGTAGGCAGAGCTGAAGTAGTTAAAATGGAAGCGGATGAAATTTTAAAAATTTACCGGTCAGTAATAAGTTCGGAATGAAGGCAGAGGCATCAATCAAGCACGTTTCAGGAACAATCGGTGCACCACCGTCGAAAAGCGCGGTACAGAGGTACCTGGCAGGCTCCCTGCTGGCAGAGGGTGTCTCTGAACTGAAGGCAGGTTCGCTGTGCGACGATTCCCTGGCTGCAATCTCAATAATAAGGGCCCTCGGGGCGGAAGTTGAAGTAAAAGACGGCACCATAGTTATCAGGGGCGGTTTTAAACCGGTATCGGATGAAGTGAACTGCGGAGAGTCAGGCCTCTCATCCAGGATGTTTATTCCTGTGGCCGCCCTCGCCGGCCGTGAAATAACTGTGACGGGAAGAGGATCGCTTCTTAAAAGACCTTTCGGTATGATCGTAAACCCGCTCGGACAACTCGGTGCCGACGTTCAGACCAGCAGCGGGCTACTGCCTGTGAAAGTGAAGGGTCCGCTGAGGGGCGGCGATGTTAATGCCGACGGCTCCATGAGCTCCCAGTTCATTACCGGGCTGCTTATGGCATTGCCCGTTGTTGAGAAAGACAGCAGGATATTTACCGAAAACCTTGTCAGCAGACCATATATCGACCTTACTCTGAAGACACTTGAAGAGTTCGCAATTACTGTTACAAACGAGGATTACAGGGTATTTCGTGTCAGGGGTGGTCAGAAATACATGCCCGGGAAGTTCACTGCTGAAGGCGACTGGAGCGGAGCAGCATTTATCCTCGTTATGGGTGCCATAGGAGGGAAGACAGAGGTTTCCGGACTTGTACACGACTCCGTCCAGGCCGACAGGGCTGTGCTTGATGCCCTGAGGCTCGCCGGAGCAGATGTTAAAACAGACGGAGAAACCGTCACCGTAACAAGGAAAGACCTGAAC
>ERZ795050.817-NODE-817-length-45577-cov-6.755042_pt1 | contig 45577 bp, 34 predicted proteins | sample MGYA00375134_ERZ795050 | MGnify/ENA primary metagenome ERZ795050 (study PRJEB30179, sample SAMN05720221) | activated sludge metagenome | isolation source: Anaerobic digester | place: Japan | collected 2015-05-26 ... | reverse complement strand
CCCTGGCGCTATCGCCAAGGCCATTCTTGCCTCGAAAGTGTTCAACTTGGGTTAGTCCCTTCCGTCGCGACGGGTGCGCACTTTGCGCGCATGTTTCTGGATGGCAGTGCGTTTGGGTTGCGGCCCGCAAAAGGGCGCTTCGCCTTGGGAGTTGAACCCGGAATGCATCCTACTTGAACGCCGCGAGTCTTTTGCAGATTTCTTCTTCGAGCCTTCGGGCCGCTGTGGAACCATCTTTACTCTTGTTGGTGTCGTTGCAGAGAATGCTGAATGCAAAGTATCGCTTGCGGTCGGCGGCCACAACGTAGCCGCTAAGGGCACTGACCCCGGCAATGTAGCCGGTCTTGGCGTACACCGTTCCCTTCAGCGCCGGCATGCGATTGCGCAACGTGCCATCAGGGTCGCCCGGCGTTGCGAAACCGGCCCACCACTGCTTGCGGATCGGCATCTGCCGGTCGACATACACCAGCGTCTCGCAAAGCGAGGTCGGCGAGATGCGGCTGTTGTGGCTCAGACCTGAGCCGTCGTCAATTACAAACCCATCGGTCTTAACACCCAGCTTCGCGAGGAATTCCCGGATCACTGCTGCGCCGGCGGCACGCGTCCCCACCGCCTTCCCGCCGGTCGAATAGGCTCCGAGCGTCTTGAGCAGCGCTTCGGCGAACACGTTCAGGCTGCTCTTATTCATCCGCCAGAGGAAATCAATCGGCTTGCTCTCGTACGCGGCGACGATCTTGAACTCCGCCGGGAGCGAGCCGTCGGCCTGGCGAACGCGCTGCCGACGAACCTTGCCGTCGATCTTGATGCCTTTGGCGGACAGCACCGAATGAACCGTCCGGGCGAAGAAATCTCCCGGATCGCCGACGGGAATCGAGGTCGGGTTACCGTCACCCGTCGGCCGGGACACGGTTTTGCTCACCGAGATAGTCAGCGGATCAACCGAGGCACGGCGAATCACAGGCTGGCCCTTGCTGCCGGTCACCGACTTATTGTCCACCTTCACCCAATCGGGAACCAGCTCTACAATCGCGGGCTTGCCTTTCTCAGCGGGCGTCAATATCACATCCACGCAGTTATCATTGAAGTTGAGTCCGCCCACCGGGGCGGTAAACCAGTCTTCCAGGTTATGCTGCTGTCGCCAACTGGCGGGCACGAACTCGGTGTCAAAGATCGAATCGTCGAAGATCAAATCGCCCTCGACGGCATGGATGCCTTCAGCTTTCATCCGGTCGGCCCAACGTTCAAAGACTGCGGTGACCGGCTGCCGCTGGGCCTTGGCCAGCTTGGGGTCACCGATCGACGGGTCGCCCGCCCCGATGATCACCAGGTCGCGCCCCAGCATTCCCAGCAATGTGCGATACTGGAAATCGGGCGGCAACATGGTCAGGGCAGCGGCCGTGGTCAGAATTTTCTGGTTACTGGCCGGCTTGAAGAGCTCGTCGGCGTTCTGGGCATACACGAGTTGCGGCTGCTCGATGCCCAGAGCAACGATGCGAATTCCCACTTTGACCTTGGCCAGGCTCGGGGCCGCAGCCAGTGCCTTGATCTCATCGCCAAGAGCCTCGTACGGACCGGCCCAGGCAACCCGACCCCAAACGCAGACGGACAACAGGCCGATAATCGCCGAACGAACGTGTATGCTCCTGAATCGCATGAACATCTCCATCAAGCTCCCGGAGGCCGTTTTCGGTGCTCTGCCGACCGGCTGGAAGCCGGTCCCACGCAGGCCTTGGGACGGACTTCGTGTAAGTGTTGAGGTCGACTCCAAGCGGGCCGATATCCCAGTGTTTGACCGCGCCATTCTCCAACGGTAAACTAGATAAATAGCGGCAGAGAGTCAATCTGGCAATGCGATTCAGGCGAGGGCGGGGCAATGTCACGATTTCAGCCGCACGGTGCGCGAATCCTTTGCGTCGCCGGCAGCGAGGGTGAGTTCCCTGAGGCCGTCCGGCAATGGCTGGCCCAAGTGACGCTGCGCACCGAGTACTGCAGCGATGTGTACGATGCGTTGGCCGTTCTTGCGACCGGAACACGTCCCATCCTTGTGATCGTGGGCATCGACTCCGTCGATTGGAGTGAGATGGATTTCTTCAGCCATGTTGCCGCTCTCAGCCGCGGCACACGCATCTATGTCGCGGCCCACGATGCCAGCGACGGCCGGGTGTTCGCGGCCGGAGAACGGGGAGCCCGTCTGTTCGATCCCGCATCGGCAAACGCGGACATTGAGGCGGTCTTCACCCAGGACCAGGCAAGCGGACCGGGCGGTTTGCTGGCCGGAACGCTGCGACCTTCTCAGGTCAATCGCCAGCCGGTCAATGTGCCGCCCGCAACCGCAGAGCAAAACCAGCCTCCTGCGTCCGAGACCTTCAAGACCAAGACCGAGGAGCCGCCGATCCGGCTGGTCACCGCTGCCGAGCCCGACGAAAACAGCGACGTTGAGCTATCTGTGCCGTGGGCGCCTCATCCCAGTCGGCCCAGGCGTACCCCGCCCAAAGGCCCGGCAGATGCGCCGCAGCCATCACCGCGCCAAACCGACGGAGGCATCGAAACAGACAAGCCGTTGCCCCGCGTCGAGCTGACGCCCGATGAGATTGCCGCCCTGCTGGGCAAGCCGGGCTCGTCGCCACGGTTGAGGGAACAGGGATCATGACGCCGGACCCCCTCATTCCGACTCGCGAGCAACTGCTGATCGTGCACGATCCGGCTGATCTGGCGGCGTTTGTCCGCGGACGCTACCCACAGTTCGACGTGGCCACTGCTCCTGGATACATGGATGGTCTGGTCGCTCTGGCAAGGCAGTCGCCCCGCGGCGTGCTCGTGGGCGTGGAGCCGACCGTCCGCAAGCTGAGCAACGCGATTGCCGCACTTCGCAAGGCCGCCGGACCCTCGTCGCGTATTGTGCTGTGCTGCATGCCCAGCGGCGAGCCGGTGGCCCGCCGCGTGGTCGCCGCCGGTGCTGATGATTACCTGATATATCCCCCTGAAGGTGCAGAACTTGACGCCGCTCTAGCGTTGCCCACGCCCGGAGGGGATGCCCGCCTCGCGACGCCTGAGCCGCCGGTTCCCACCTGGTACGAACTGCATTCGCTGACCGACATCCTGGCGGGGCTGGCCGACGGCCGGACGGCGATGCTGGAACGGCTCTGCCGCCTCCTGGCCGACGCGATGCGGACACCGTTTGTGCGAATCACCTTGGAAAGAGAAAGCAGGCATGTCGGCGATCCCAAGACCGAGCCGGCGCTCTTCGAGACGATTCAGTCGGGCGGCCAGGTTCTCGGCAAGATTGAAGTCGGCCCGCGACATCGCGGTCCGTTCTCGGCCGCCGAGGTTGAGAAGCTTCGGCATCACGGCCGGCTGATCGCCCATCTGCTCAAGGCCGCCGAACAGCAACAACAGTGGCATCGCCTGGCCATGATCGACGAAGTGACGCAACTGCCCAACCGCCGATACTTCAGGCAGGCACTGGAAACACTCATCCGCCGGGCCGCGACGGAGCGATTCTCGGTGACGGTGGTCATCTTCGATCTCGACGGCTTCAAACACTTCAATGACACCTACGGCCACAACGCCGGCGACCAGGTACTCCGCGAGCTGGCCCAACTGATCCGCCGCCACTGCCGACGGCACGATATCGTCGCCCGTTATGCGGGCGATGAGTTCGTCGTTGCCTTCTGGGATGCCGAAGAACCACGCGTGGCCGGCTCCAAGCACCCTACCGACGCCCTGGCGGTGCTGCGGCGGTTCCAGAAAACGCTTGAATCGCAGGAGTTCGCCAACCTGGGTCTGGACAGCAAAGGCCGGATAACCATCAGCGGCGGCCTGGCCACTTTTCCATGGGATGCTCAAGAAGCCGCCCTGCTCATCGAGCAGGCCGACCAGGCGATGCTTCGAGCCAAGCGAGACGGCAAGAACCGTATTTACCTCGTCGGGGGTGAGACAGACGGTGAGGATGAACGGGGCTGATCTTCGAGCAGTGACTTGGCGTCGGATTGCGGATCGAGGCTGACGGCCCGCTTCGCAGCACCCTTGGCCTCCTCCGTCCTGCCCGCACGATATAGTGCGAACGCCAGTCGGCTGTGGGCCTCGGCGGAGGCCGGTTTGAGCTGGGTCACTACGCGGAAGGCGTCAATCGCTTCGAGGAAACGCTGTTCTCTCATGAGCAACTGGCCGAGGGCCTCATGCGTATCCTTGTCATACGGGGCCACCATCAGGGCCTTGCGATACCACTCGACGGCCTCGGCTCCCCTGCCGGCATCAGCATGGATGCGGGCGGCGCGCAACGGATAGCTCTCTTCGTTCGAGTCAAGGCGGGCCAGCTCGATCAGTTCGGCCAGGGCCTTCTCCGGTTGCTTTAGCTCGATATACAACTCGGCGAGCCGAGAACGCGAATACAAATCCCTCGGACGGGCCTCAACAACTCTGGCGAACATCTCGACGGCTCTCAAGCGATCCTGGTCCTTGATGGCCTGACTGCCGAGCACCCAGCAGGCGGTGGGATTGTCGGGATCCCGCTTGGCGAGCTCCTCGGCAACCTTTATGCACTCCTTGCGCAGCTTCTCCTCCTTCTTCTTGTCACTCTGACCAGCCTGGGCCCACAACGTCTGCACCATGACGGTGAGCACGCGTGCGTCCCGGTCATTGATCTTCCGTGCATCGCGAAGGGCCTTGGCCGCCTCGTCAAGTTCATGATTATCGAGCAGAGCTTCAGCTTTCGAAACCAGGAGTGCGACCTTCTCGGCGTCCTTGGCGCTGACGAGCCTCCTGTCGATTTCCTCAATGGGAGGTATGGGATCCAGCGGCTGACCCCACGATTCCGCCTGCTTGCTTGCCCAGGCGGTAAAGTCCCTCATGAATGCCTCGGGGGATTGGCCCAAGGCATTCCGCACGATCTCATCCTGCCGGGCGGCATCGCGAAAGCCCGCCAGCATGGTCCCAATGGCGCCTTGTCCGTGACGCTCGATGATGTAGTCCACCATCCACTCGCTTTGGGCATAGGCCAGCATCGGCCCGCCGTGGTGTTTCGGCCGAACGAAGCCCCAATCGATCGAGTTAAGGTCGTAGAGCATTCCCCTGCGCAGGGCCATGACCAGCATCTGGCACCATTCCCAGGACCAGTGTCTGCCCTCTTCGCGCTGGGCCAACCCTTCAGTCAGCCACCGGGGAACCCGATTCCCCGTTGCCGCCAGGGTAACCGTGTGAACGAATTCATGCCGCAGCACGGTGGGCCAATTGAAGGTCATGCTCGTGGGGCCGCTTCGCGGGGCATCCAGGGCGATGACCGGGCCGGTGGTCGCGCCGATCGTGTGCAGGAACGGCCGGCCGGTGACCCTCACGGCGAAACTGCCGTGCTCGGGGAAGACCTCAATGATCGTCTTGCGCGGCGGACGGTAGTTGTATTGATCGCAGACGCGAGCGTAAATCTCCTCAGCATAAGCGGCCACCATGGGTCTGATGATTGACTCTGGGCCATCGGCGGATTTGACGATGAAGTGTTCGGTCTCCTCGTGGCCGAACTTCTCGAGCTTATCCAGAAGATTCAGCGTGTGGAAGGTTTTCTCGTTGAACGGGTCAAGTTTCCACGACGAATCGAGCACCCGCCGGGCGGCCGCTTCGTCGCCGGTTTCCATGTAGAGCATGCCCAGCCCGGTCAGCGGATCGGCCCACTCAGGAGCCAGCTCGGCCGCCTTTTTGAACAACGGCTCGGCCTCGGAAAACTGGTTTCGCATGGCCAACCAGGAAGCGACCTCGTTGGGCACGATGGCGTTGCGGGGATTGACCTTCTCGGCACGGCTCACGGTCTCCTGCATGCCCGCTTTGTCGCCGTGAAGGAGGCGCGCGGCCGCGAGGATCCCGAGGGCTTCGAGGTGATTCGGGTTCGTGTCCAGTGCTTGGGCGGCGGCTTTGACGGCCTCAGCATCCTTTCGTTCCAGGAGGTGAATACGAGCCTGCAGGCAATGCGCATCGGGGCTGTGCGGATTGATCTTCAGGGCAGCGGCGGCCTCTTCAGCGGCTTTTTCAAAATCCCACTGATCCAAAGCGATGGTTCCTAACCCGACGTGTGCCATCGCCAGGTTGGGGTTGATCTTGATGGCGGCTTTGAAATCGTCGCCGGCTTGCTCCAGGTTGTACTTGCTCAACAGCAGCTCGCCGGACGCCAGCAGCGCCGGCCAGTACTCCTTGTCCAAACGCTCCACGGCCGGTTGCAGCAGCTCCTGCAAAACGTACTTCGTCCGGGCGGTGGTCTGAGGACTGCGAGTGAGAACCGCATGACGGTAGATCGCAATACCCGAATCGGTCAGGGCAACGGCCGTGGTCGGGTAGCTTTTCCGCAGGAGGGCTTCAAACCACGCGTAGGCTTCAATCGCCTTGAGTCTGTCGCCCGTGATCTCGTACAAATGTCCCAGCAGTCGGCGGGCGCTGGTGTTGCGACTATTAAGCTCAATAGCCTTGCCGGCCGCTTCGATGGACTGTCCGTAACGGCCGATCTCCGACAGAACCTCTGCGCGAGCCAACTGCCAGCTATCGGAGGATACGGCGTTGACTCTTTCGAGAACGGCTAAAGCATCGGCGTACCGGCCCACCATTCGGCGGGCTTCGGCCAGCCCGATGGCTGCTTCGACGGCCTGCTCCGGATCTGCCGCCAGCTCCTCCAAATTCTTGGCCGCTTCTTCATAAGCGCCCCTGACGAGGAGGTCCTGAGCCTGTTTCAGAAGGTCTTGCGACGGCTTGGTCAGCGGCTGGGGCGCCTGGCTAGCAGGAACGTCGGCTGCAAAGATGACCGGCATTGGGCACCGAGCCAGAAGACCTGAAAGACAAAACAGGGCCAGACGAAAAGGCATATCGCGCGGTCTCATACGCACATTCTACCGATACAGCCGACGCACTCGCAGGCCGTCGTCACAACACGGCCACCACGTTATTGTAGCACAACGGGATGTCCGCTTTCAGCATAAGAAGGGATATGACTGGACTGCGGTGAGGCACTCAATTCGGCCTGTTGGCAACAACAAGCCCGTTGTTTTCTCCGGCAGCAGGCGGCGGCACACGGTAGATGCGGGAACGTGGTAGCGGGTCACTTGGCGGAAGTTGAACCGAATCGTCGTACACCAATTCCAGACGCGGATCCGTCGGCCAGTCACGGCGAAAAGGCTCGCGAACGAATACGAAATCAACGCCCAGCTCCTGAAGCTGCTCCACGGTCGGTTTCAGCTCCGGAAACAGCGATTTCGTCGTCATGTAATCGATTACGTCATTCTTCAGATCGCGACCATACAGGGGATAGGTCAGAGTGCTGGCCCCGCTCCAGTCAGAAAGGTTGATCACGCGCGTGCCGTCGGGCCACTGATCGACGGGCGGCGGCAGGCCATAGAAGCCGGATCGCGAGAAATCCCCGGAAGCCAGACGCCTGCTGAGTTCGCGAGCCGGCTGCCCGGCAACCAGAGCGCACGCAAGTACCGTCGACGTGAGAAAGGCCAAACCGGTCAATCGGGGCCAGTATCGCACCGCCCAGCCGATGACCGGCATGGCCATGCACGTCGCCAGGAGGAGATAGATGATGCCAAATCTTGCGTAGTGCTGCAGCGGCCCGGTCCACAGGGCAAGGGACGACAACGTCAGCACCGCTATCGTCAGCCGGTTTCGCCGGGTTGCTCGCCTGCCCCGGGCAAGCAGCATCAACACCCCCACAAGCATCCCGATTGGCACGCACATGGCAAACAGCGGGCCGACGCTGCCCGAGAGCATGTTAAGAGTCACCGCATATCCGGCGATTCTGGCTATCGTCGCAAGCCACTGATGTGGCGATTGAGACATCGCCGAGAGTGAACCGTCGTTCTGTTCATACATCTCGTAGTATGCGCTGAACCTGATCCCCCTCAGCAGCACGCGATCGCCGACGGCAACCTGTACCGGATAGAAAGGATTGCCCGTCAACAGGCCCGCCCGGATGAACCAGAAAGCCGAGCATGCCAGGCAAGCCAGTATGAACGCCGGTAGTAGAAACGCAAGATCGTTGTTCCGCCGGTTTCGCTTCACAAGGACAACGAAGAAGATGAGAGCAAAGGCCAACGCATAGATCCAGTTGACCGGCTTGGTACCCATGGCGATGCCGATGGCCAGCCCCGCGATAGTCACAAGAACCCTTCGAGCCGCCAAAGTACGTTCGGGACCAATCGCAAGAAAAAACGCCGCGACGCCGCTTGCCAGAAACGCAGTCCCGAAGACATCGACGTAGGCATGTGATACCTGGAAGGTGACCAAGTGGGCGGACAGCGGAATCGCCACGGCCAAGGCGGCCGCACATCGCGACCCCTTCAGGGATCGGACGATCGACCAGACTGCCAGTCCCAGGAGGACCGAGGCCGGCCCGAAGGCCACGCCGGCGACACGCTCGAAGCCCCCCTTCAGCAGCCACCAGAGAATCAGTTCACCGTTGGCCGGGAGCGAAAAGGACCAAGTATCCGGTCGCATCACCAGAGCGTCCGCTTTCAGCCAGGTGACTACCAGAGGCAGACGATACTTCAGACCGTCGTGGCCCGCCGGCATTCTGGAGAGTCCCTCAGCAAGGAGAATCAAATGAGTGAGGACAACCGGCGCCAGAAGAATCGCCACCGACCACGCGTTCCGGGAACGAGCGCCCGTTTCGGTTGGCGGCCTGCGCCTGCTCCAAGGGTACCGGTATCGGCTTGTCCGCCGGTACCCAACTGACGCGGAAAAGACGTCGCCAGGTGTTGCCAGAGGCGACCTCACCGCCGTAGGTGATTGGACCGGATATGCGAGGACGAACCAGGTTAAGGCCAAGATCACCACGAACGCCGCTGTGATGAGGGCCGGGGACAGACCTGACAGCAATCCAAGCAAACGGAGGAATCCGACGAGGTGAAAGGCTACGATCCAGCCCGAGGTTACGAGCACGGCCGACAGAAGTGCTGCCGTAGGCTTGTCGGCATCCCCAATCCACCGCTGCCGCAGCAACCCCCCGAGCGCGAGGAAACACGGGATCGCGATGGCTGGAGCAGCGACCAGCCACGTGATCGTCTCCGGAGTGGGTTTCATAGATGCCGACTCCGAGCTTGGATGTCGACGGTCATGGCCACAGCCAACCTGCCACCATCCAATAGAATTGCCGGACCTCGCGAGATCGCAGCACAAACCCCACCAGAACCATGATAGACGCGGCCACAATCACGCCTGAGACGATCCGGCAACGCCAGAATCTGCTCGTTGCCCGACAATGGCTCTCGCCGTTGCGCATGCGAAATTGATCGGCGGCAACAATACCGGACTTCATACTTATCCGGCTGCGCATCACGATCGTCCGATAACCTCTTTGCTGTTGGATCCGCCCGACATCTCGGCCTGATATCGCAGCCAAGCCTGTCTTCTACGGATCCGAAGAGCCGTACCAACCGATGTTGCCGGCCAGCGACGACGCTTGAGGCGGCGGGGGCAACCAATCCATGGCCGTCAGTCTTGACACGATGAGCGAGGTGAACTTGCGTGCCCCCTGCGGGGTGAGGTGACATTCGTCCATGAAGTCGGCAGCGTCATCCAGGCCGGCTTCGGCTCCGTCTCGCCAGCACAGGTAGGCAACACCACCGCCGGTCATGGCGGACATTGCTGCGTTGAACTGAGCCAGGCGCGTCTGTGCATCCTGATTGCAGAACCTGGCCCGATGGATGACGGTCGCGCCAGGCATGGCCACCAATAGGACCTTGATCCCCGCGTGTCGCCACTGATCAACCAGTCGCGTGAGAAGATTGACCTGGCACTGCGATGTTCCCTCGGGCCACTCGGCGGGCGTCCATTCAGGATCGACGGACGCGCCCGGCGCAGAGGGCGGCTTCGCGCTCTCAAGTCGCGGGAGCCAACGGGCCCGTAACGTGGTCATTTTGGACGGCTCCCATGCGGGGCGCATCGCTTCCGGCCGGAGATAATCGGATTCGCCGCAGAGCCCCAGACCCCATGTCACCAGATCGCGGCGATCCGAATGGTAAGGCCAGACCCAATCCAGCGTCATGAGCATACGATCCGACCAGCGATCCACAGTGAGCTTCTCGGGAAGCGTGCTGAATCGGTAGAAATGGCCAAGTCTGCGTCGAACCGACCTTTCTTGCAGTTCCGAGAATCCCACGTTGTAGACAACCAGCCGAACGTCGCTGAAGAACTCCGGATTTCGACGCCAGAAGAATAAGGCGTCCCAAGGCTGACCCGCCTCAATGCCGAGATTCGCCACCTCAGCAGGGGCCATACCGGCCGCCGCGGCGATCTGATCTTCGAGCAGGCCGTAGCGGGCCATCGAATTGCCCATAAGCACGATCTTCGGGCGCGTTTTGGCTCGGCTGATGATCTGATCCTCCAGCTCGATGTATCGCTGGAAGATGGCCGGGGCGGGAATGCGATCAAGCCGGTCGGATGCGGCGTAGAGTACCGCGCGGAACCCTGCGCAAAACACCAGCGTCAGCACCAGCGAGGCCGTTACGCGTGGCAGGCCGGTGAGGGTGTCAAAAGCGAAAATAGATGAACGCCGTTCCATGACCGGCTCCGACAAAGGAAATCAGAATCACGGCCGTCGCCTGTGCCAACCCGCGGACATACCAGCGAGTCCGGGTGGTCAAGGGATACTCCTCGTTCCTCACCCAGCAAGGCAGATCAATCAACAGCATCAGAGTCAGGTAGAACCCCGTGACGCAAACCAACCGCAGCTCCACGGCCGTCGTCAGTTGAGCAAGTCCAGTCAGATAACTCCACGCCACGTCCAAGCTGCCGGCCCGGAAAAACACCCAGCCCAGACACACAAGATGGAAGGTCGCCAGAACACGCAGCCCGAACGCTGCGAGTTGGCGCGGCGTACGGATCTGCTGCTCCATTGGGCGAATCCCGATCAGCTTGGCTGCGCTGAGATAGAGCCCGTGCAGACCTCCCCAGATGACGAAGGTCCACGCGGCCCCGTGCCACAACCCCCCCAGCAACATGGTGATCATCAGGTTGCGGTAGGTTTTCAGCCGGCCACAACGATTACCACCCAACGGGATGTAAAGGTAATCGCGCAACCAGGTGGAAAGCGAAATGTGCCAGCGGCGCCAGAAGTCGACGATGTCGGCCGACAGATACGGCTGCCGGAAGTTGACCATCAACTCGATACCAAACCATCGGCTCACGCCGCGGGCGATGTCGCTGTATCCGGAAAAGTCGCAGTAGATCTGGACGGCGAAGAGATAAACGCCGAGAAGCAGCTTCAGCGAGGAGCACGCGGTCGGCCGGCTGAAGATTTGTTCGACGCAGGGGGCCACGGCGTCGGCGATGGCAATCTTTTTGAGATAACCCATGAGCACGAGCTGCGCAGCGGTGGCGATTTGCGCGGGACCGACGGTACGCTTTGTCATGATCCGCGGCAGCAGGTTGATCGCCCGCTCAATCGGCCCGGCCACAAGCTGCGGAAAGTAGGCGACGTACAGGCCGTAATCCACGAGACCATCAACGGGCTTGAGCCGGCGACGATATACGTCGATCGTGTAGCTGAGGGACTGGAAAGTATAGAAACTGATGCCGACGGGGAGAATGACCTTGACAGCCCAGTGCATCCGGCCCAGTCCGAAGCAGGCCAGCAGATCGTTCAGGCTGTCCACAAAGAAGCCGCAGTATTTGAAGAATCCCAGGACACCCAGCCCGAACGAGAGGCTCAGCAGGAGCAGCAGTTTTCTACGACGTTCGTCGGCGGTACGATCGATCGCTCGGGCAACCTGAAAGTCGACCAGCGTCGTACCCGCGAGCAGGAAACAGAAACGCCAGTCCCAGGCTCCGTAGAACACGTAGCTGGCCGCCAGCAGCATGCGGTTCTGCCACTTATGCGACAAGACGTAGTACAGCGGCAGTACGACCGACAGGAAGCCAACGAATATGAAGCTGTTAAACAGCATGAGACTTCAACGTCATGCGTCCTTCTTGCGCATGAACAGCAGCGTCCGCCGGGAATCCACGACGGGAACCTGCCGCAAGACGTCAAATCGCTCCTCGAAAGCCCGGATACAAGCGTCGAGCGTGAAATCCTGGTACACATCCACGCGAAACTGCATGAGCTTGCGGAACATCACGTCGTCGGTGGGTACGAATTCGAGAACCAAATGCCGATCGCACAGATCGGCCAGCATGTCTCGAATCCCGGCTACGGGCAGATTAGCGCTGACGTGCAAGTGATGAATGAGTGCCAAGGCCAGGACGCAATCCGCCCGGACACGTTCGAGGAAGCTCGCTCGCTCGCGATTGCGGAAGCCGATCGCAGGGCTGGGATTGGCGATATCCACGCAAAGGGGAAGAATCGGATGTCCGCAGTGGCGGATCCTGCGATACAGCAAGTCGATGCAATCCTGATCGCTGTCGATCGAGACGACCTTTGCGCCGGCCTCGAGTGCCAGCATCGAGTAGCGACCGGTGTTGCTGCCGACGTCAAGGACGGACGCGGGCCGGTGTTCCGTCAGGAAACGCCGGACCTCGCGAACCTTGGATTCTTCGGCACGGTCGGTGTAGCTGCACGTCTCGCTGTACGTCGCCCAGTGGCCGGCAGAACCGTTCCTGGCAGCCAGGTTTCTGAGCTTGGACCGCAGCCGGCGAAGATTGATGATCTGTGCGGCGGGCGTCGTTTGCCTGCACGTGAGCCGACGCGGCCCGGCGTCGCCCAACCTCGACGCCCGGCGGCCCAACCAGTAAGGCAGCGTCACATCCAGCAGTAGCCGCGGGCTTAGCCGTTCCAGCCTGCCGAAGGCCCGTTGCACGCGGCTGACGTCACTTCCGTCAAGATCGGCGAGGAAACATGATCGTAAGCTCTGCCCCTTATAGCGGTTTAATAACAAGGGATTCGTGAACATGCGCCCGAACTGGCCAAGGGCAATCCAAACGTCCAATCGTGGCGGACGTTCGATCGAGGGAACATCGATGAACACCGGCCGGCCGTGGCGAAACTGAATATTGTAGGCAGTGGCATCCTTCAGCGAGAAACCGTGTTCCAGCAGCCGAATCTGCAAGTCGATAGTGCAGACGCCGGCATCGGCCAGCATGGACGGGGACCACTCGTACGGGTAGCTGACAGGATGAATACGTTCATGTTCGAGGAAGCCTGCCTGCCCTGGGTAAACGGCCTTCAATCGCCGCAGGAGATCGGGCGATTCAACAAGCGAGGTGGGGACGATCAACCCTTCATCGATCAGTCGACCAAGCAGGCCGCCGTCGAGAAGTTCTCGAACAGTCCGCAGACAGTCTTCGTCGACGGCGCGCAGAATTCGACCGTTGAATTCGAACACGAACCCGCTGGGATCGCGAAATGATCCCGGCTGCCTGATTGGTGTTTGAACTTCCGGCATCCGCTCTCCCGAGCATTCATGAGTCAGCGTTCCGCAGCACCGATGAGTAGGCCGACCAAACCGTCAGTTCCGCTTGAAGACGCGCAGCAGCTTCCCGATGCCTTCGCGGAAGAAGAGCCCCGCGCCGATCAGCGAACCGATCAGCAACTGCAGGAGAATCGTTCCGGAACCTGGATCTATGTAAGCGATCATCGGCCGGCACCGCCTCAAGACACCTCTGCCGGGACATCGGTCGGAATCGGCTTGCGGCCCTGCCCGCACCGAGCCCCTATCGAGGATTACTATCGTTCATCCGATAAGCCAACTGAACATCTTTCCCTCAGACCGGCCCCCAGCCTCCGCAGACCCGCAAAGCCAACCCGGCAGTACTGGGAAAGGGCTGCCTTCACGCCTCCGCCCTTCCCGGCGGTTCACCGGCCGCACACGGGCGGGCGCGGAACCACCCACGTCACGGCATCGCGTTGCGCGTTTCCCTCGACCCATTGCCTGACAAGACTCTCGATCTGTCCCGGCGACGGAGGGGAAGCGATTACCCATCGAATCAGTGAACCGAGGCGGCGGGTTTCAAATCGATTCGAGATCGAAACCGGCGTTTGCTGACCGGGAAGTTTGATAAGCAACGGCACGTGGGTGACCGGAGTGACGATCGTACCGGACTTTCTGGCCGGATCGAACCGCCAGGAATGATCCGAAGTCACAATGACGAGCGCATCGTCGAACCGTCCCGCGCCATGCATGGCCTGCACGAACTCACCGATCAGGCGATCGAGCCCCTCCAAGTTCCTCGTGTATCCCTCGACGTTCGGCCGAATCCACGCCGAGTCGTCGGGCCCACGATAGGTGCCGTCCGGATCGAGGATGAACGGTTCATGGGGAAGCATGTAGTGGATCACCGCGAACGCGGCGGCCGGCTGGTCTCGGATGACGGAGAAGGCGTCGTTCCGCGTCCGCTCGTGCACCGTGAGAATCTGCCGGTCGTTCATGCGGGTCTTGAGTTTGGCGTAAGCCAGAACGCTCCACGGGTCCGTCAAGTATGAGACCGCGTTGAAACCGTGGATCGTCACCCAGCTCAGCATTCCATCCGCTCGCGGGTAGTAGCAGTAGCTTCGACAGATATCGACCTGATCGCCGAGCCACGCTTGGTATGGGAGAAACGCCCCGATCATAATGCGTCGATAGCCTTGGTCGGCAACCACTGAGAACAGGCATTCCAAGTCGGACCTCGGGACCACGCGGCCATCGCGGTCAAAGCCGACACTGCCGTTCTTCACGACGGGCCGAAGGTTCGTCTGAAACAACAGGGCGGGCATCGAGGTTGCGGTATCTTCGCCCGGGGAATGAGCATCATGAAAGACAACGGACCGCGCGGCCAGATCAGCCAGATTGGGAAAAGCCGTCTTCGGAGCGCCCTCCGTGAAGGTCCGCTCATAGGACCACTCGTCGAAAACGAACAGATAAACCGGCGGCCTGTCGACCTCAGCGTCGCCGCCCGACGCCGGCACGACCGAGGTTGAAACCAGCGGATCGGCGGCCAATGGATACGTCGGGGCCGCCAGCAGTTGAAACGCCACGATCGGCACCACGGGTGATGCGATGAGGCACGCCCGGCCGCACCAGAAAACCAGCCTCGAAGCCGGCTTGGCGAAGGAATATGCCACTACGGCCACCAGGATCAACCAGAGCGTTTGCATCTCCATGCCCGTCCGGCCGATGCGCCAACCTTGCGACTTGTCGCCGTAGAAAGCCACATTCGCCAAGATGCCTGCGCCAACAACAAGCACAAAAAGGTGATGGTAGAGGCGCATCAGGGTCGGCCTGGCGAGCTTGCGAAGCAGCCCATCAGCAAGCGTGGCAAGAGCCGCCAGTACGACGACGATGCTCAGCACCAGAACCATGTCGCTGCGCTGCCACATGTGCAGATACCGCGTGAGATCGCCAAGGGAGTTGGACAGGTAGGGACCAAAGAGGATAAACACGGCCATCAGCGAGGCGACAAACCGTGAGGCCACCGGCCTCAGTTTCGTCCAGCTTCTCGGTGAGCCATGCATCGGAACACCCGCCGCTTCCCTCCTCTGAGTTGCATCGATCAGGGACTTCCAGCGGTTTCTCGCCTCCATCCGGCGATCAGGCGCTGTTTTCGTGACCAGATCTCTCCATTGACCTGGACGGCGACAAACGTGCGGCCGTAACACGCTGTCGACGCTGCCTGACGTCCGTGCTCAGGAAGTCAAGCACATCCGGCACCGGCCGGGGCATCCGCTGAAAACCAAGGCGTTCTTTCGCTACGTACATGGGCCGTCCGCGAACCTCGCGATAGATGCGGGACATGTACTCTCCGACCACGCCCAGTCCGATAAGCTGAATGCCTCCCAGTAGACTCAGAGCAGCGCCCAGTGTGAGCACGCCTTTTCCACTTGCCGCCGACCACAAACCCGACACGCTGACCGCCAGGATTGACAGGGCGATCGCGGAAATGAGACCGCCGGTCAAGGTGATGGCCTTCAGCGGCGCATCGGAGAATGACAGAATGCCATCCATCGCCAGACGAAGCAAACGGCGAAAGGTGTATTTGGTTTCGCCCGTGTGCCGAGGTTCACGGTCGTATTCGATCTCCGCCTGCCGGAAACCGACCCAGCTTCGCAGTCCGCGAAGGAATCGCGTTCTTTCGGGAAGGCTGTTCATTTCGTCCAGGGCTCGGCGATCCATGAGTGCGAAGTCACCCGTGTCCAGCGGAATCGCAATTTCGCTCATCTGTCGCAACAATCGGTAGAAGCTGAAGTAAGCGGCCTTCTTGAAAATGTTCTCGCGGCGACTGCGACGCCGTGCAAAAACGACCTGATATCCGCTTCTCCATTTTTCGATCAGGTCCGGGATCACCTCCGGCGGATCCTGTAAATCGCCATCCATGGTGATGACTGATCGGCCCGTTGCGGCTTCCAAGCCCGCGCACAGCGCCGCCTGATGGCCGAAGTTTCGCGACAGGAACACGCCTTTGACGGTCGAGTCCTGCACGTGAAGATCGCGAATGACCTCCGCCGTGCGATCGCGACTGCCGTCGTCGACGTAAATGATCTCGTAGGGAATCGCCAGACGTCGCATGACCGCGCTCAGACGCTGATGAAGCGTCGGCAAGCTCTGCTCTTCGTTGCACAGGGGAATGACGATCGAGCACTCAAGAGCCACCGGGGCACTCCTTCTTTTGATAGCCGGCTGATCCTCGCTCAGGGGGCCATAAGCCCTGGTTCTTAAGCATCGGCGGGTTTCCGGACCGCGTTAAGCTTAATCCATGCAGCAGAAGGGATTATCAGACGTTGCACAAGCGATGAAACGGCGACAGGGCGAGCAACAGTTGCGTCTGCAGGCAACCGATATTATGGGACGGCATCCGGACGTAGTTCAGCAGGCAACGGCGACAACATGATCACAGCAACACGGTACATGCATCTTCGATCCAGCGACATGGCGCCGCCCTTGGCGGGCATTCGAGCCGGTACGTTCGCTGCTGTAACCGTATTCATCATCGTGTGGGTGATCTCGCTCAGCCGGAGCGTTTTCGACCCGATCGGATTCGACCAGGCGCTGTATCAGTACATCACCGATCGAGTGATGCTCGGCCAGCGGCTTTATGCCGACGTCTGGGACCAGAACACGCCCGGCATCATCGGGATTCATTGGCTGGCGACGATTCTCGTCGGCCGAACGCCGATTGCACTGCGGGTTTTCGATGCCTTCTGGCAATGTGCGACGATTACCGCGTTGGTGGCTCTGGCGGTCCGCGACGGGCGGCGCTGGCAAGCCGGCTGGCTGGCGGCGACTTTGTATGTCCTGGCGTACTATGGGCTGGGTTACGTGCATACCGCCCAACGGGAAGGCTTCGCGGTGCTTCCGCTGCTCCTGGCCGTTCATGCCCTCGCCCCTGCGACGGGACATGACCGCGCGTCTCGTGCTCCCGCTCCTCGACATGTTCTGGCAGGGGCGCTCTGTTTCTGCGTTTTCGCCATCAAGCCACCGCTCGGCCTTTGTTTCGGAATGCTCTGGCTCATGATTCTGGTTCGTTGGCTTGCCCCGCTCCTGCGTCCGGCTGCACCCTCCCTTCAGAACGGTGCTTCACCGCTCCAGCAACTCTGCCCCGGCGCAGCCTTAGGCGAAACGAGACATGAGAGCAGATTCTCTATCACACGTTTGTCAGAATCCGCTGAGAAAAGAGCCTTGTTCTCGCTGAGCCTGGGATTCATCGTCTCGGCGGCCCTGGCGGTCGCGCTTGTGCATCAGCTCGGCTGGTGGAGCGGCCTTTGGCGAACGCTGGCCCGTCAGGACGTGGCGGGTTACATCCGTGGGCCGCAACTGATCCGCGAATCAGCTCCTTACCTTTTCACCGGTGCAGTCGGCATTGCGGGCATCGCGCTGCTCGCACACGTACTTCGAGCCAAGAGTCATGCGGGCTCAAGCCTGCGTCTCCGTGACCTTGCCGCACCGGTTACAGGCGGCTTGGCCGTTTTCGCGTTGCTGTTGACTATTCAGCGATGGCCGGACTGGCAACAGGCGTTCCTTAAGACGGCCGGGATCCTCGTGCCGGCCGGCGGGGCCATGCTTCTGGCCCAATGGGGCCGGAGGTCGCGGATATGGCAGATGACCGCTCTTTTGGGCCTTGCATCGCTGGCCGCGGTCTTGTGGCAAGGCCACTTTGCGCTTTATCAGTTCCCTCCGTTGTTGGCGTGCGGGGCATATATCGCGGCGGCGGAGATTTCGGAGCGGTTCCCCCGCTTCTGCGAGATGGACAAGGCCGGGCGCGTATGGACCGTGGTCTGCCTCGGTGCGGTGATGCATTTGGCCGCCGGCACCTGGGGATGGACGATGACCTTCTACGGCCGTTCTCCGTACGTTTTGAGCGGCACGACGCTGATGCAGCATTACACCAAGGTCACCGCGAACAAACCCAGCTTCCCGACTTACGAGACAACCTCCGCGGCAGCAGTTCGTGTGCGGGAGCTGACCGGCGAGACCGACCCGATCGTTTGCCTAGTCGATGAGCCGCGGCTTTACTACCTGGCTCAGCGGCCGCCGGCGTATCCGCTGCTGCGTACCCAGGTCTGCTACAGCAGCATGTTTCCCGCCTTGTTTGAGGCCATCCGAACACAACACCCCAAGGTGTTGCTGGCCCGTCTGCCGGTCGGCGCGCGAGGCGCCGGTGATGCCAGGGCAGCCGAAGCCGCCGTCCTGGCCGACTTGGAGGGCTACTTCGGCCCGCCGGCTCGAGTTGTCCGCGACGAATACAGGCTGACGGAGGTCGTCAACGGCGACCTGTGCATTCTGCAGCCGCAAGCTCGTATCAGTAGTAACGCGGATCGTTGACCACGCCTTCATCACTGATCAGAACGGACAGCACCGGGTCCTTGAGCACGTCTTCAACAAGCATGGGCCGGCCGTCAACGAGCATCACCCGCTTGACCAGTCGAATTCCATGACTGTAGTCCATGTAGGTGATCGTGTGTCCCAGATACAGAGGCTGGATGGGCTGACCGTTGAGCTGGTGCCATCCGTAGATGGCCACCTTGCCGGGATGCGTGGCCAGTTGCGCGGTGACAACCACGTCCTTCTTGGTGCCAGCAATGAGCGTGCCCAGCGATGTCCCGGCGGCGATCCGCTGGCCTTCAATGTAGGTGTTGCTCATGTTGAACACCTCGACCGACTCGATGTTGTACACCGAAGGGCTGTAGGGGTGCGGGGCCAGCTTGCACGGTGCGGCCGACCAGATGTCGTTGACCATCTTGCGGGTCGGCATCATGCACTGGAACGTATCGCCAATGGATTGAGCGGTCAGCGGTCCCATCGGGAAGCGGACGAAATCTGCGTCTGATCCGATCGCCAGATAATCCGGCATCACGAACCAGGTCGCCGTGTGCTCAACGGAGGCGATCGTCGCCGTGACAGTGACCGGCACGAAACGCCTTAGAAACTCGGGGATGTTTCCGGCGGTCATCTCAGCCAGGATCATCTGCTCGCGCGTGGCCTTGGGAATGCTCCAGACCTGCTGTACGAACTGGCTGCCGGTGACCGCTCCGGCAGGCCGAGGCGGGATGGGGCTGGACAGGCATCCAGAGGTGGCCGGAACGTCCGGGCCGCTCAGACAATGCTGGAGCACCCCGAAGTCCGCTTGATCCACATCGAGATCGCCGTCGAAATCGGCCCAGTGGCAGGCATCGGCTACCGGCCCTGCGTCCGTGCCGGTGATGCACGCCAAGAAGATCGCCAGGTCGCTGCCGTCCACGTCCTGATCTCCGTCGAAATCGGTGTTGACCGGCATGTCACCGGCCAGCACAAACCGGACTGCATCGGCAATGACGACGTCGCCGGTGGCCACGTTGTTGAGGCGCACATAGCCGCCTGTGCCGGCGGCAAAAGAATAGGAACCCAACGAGAACCATTGGCTCCCGTTTGTCTGCTGGTTGACGAATACGGTGACCGGGTCGCCGGTACCGTGGATGACAAATGGCGCGTTCGTCGCCCGGTTGGCACCTTCGACGTACCAGACGAAGACCTCATAGGTGCCCGACGCGGGGAGACCAGGACGCCATTCGACCTCTCCAGTCGGGCTTCCCGCGACAGTGGCCCGCCATCGATAGTCGGTTCCATAGGGCGTCGGCGAGGTGCCGGTCATCCATGTTCCGCTGAGAATCGTGAAACCCGAGTCGCTGTTGTCGACGACAATCTCGACGGCTCCAACAATACGGGACGACGCCAACAGCAGCGACACCAGTAGGATTGCCATATGATAATCACTCGACTTTGCAGCCATCGGGTTTTCTCCATGTTGACGCATTTTAACAAGTACAGGCCCCGGCCCAAAGGCATTTGCCACTCTTGGAACCGGCGAGCGGCGCGCGACCGTCTCGGGCCACTCTCAGAACCCCAAGCACACCGGTCCGCCGTAGCCCTGGCGAAGGTGGAAGCGAGGGGCCCCGGCGACCTGCCGAGGGTATCGCCTTTTTTGACCGGATCCGCTTCGATGGAATGGAAATCTACAACACGCACAGCGACGTGAAAGATGAGTCCGTGAAGATGCTGCTCGCAGCGATGATCCTCAATCTCCCGGCGGTGAGGGCGCATTCGGAGGCTGCTTTCCTTTCCTTTTTCGACTACCCGGCTGAATTCTTGGCGAGATTCGATATCCTGAGGCTCGAAAGCCCGTTTGCCGGGATCGTCGCGAATGACAGCCACCAGAACCAGGGCTTCAAGGTCATGGCCATGCCCGACGGAGGGCTGGAAGTCTTCGACGCCGCCGAGGAATCGGTCTTCAGGAGCGACGGCGTCGTGGCCCGGATGCTTCTCGCGGCCCTGGGCTGCACCAAGACGCCCGAACAGACCCTCCAGTTGAGCCGTATCCAGCTTGCCCCTTACGAGATCAGCGTGCGGCACGTCGGTACGTTCCTCCAGATCGACCACATCGACGAGAAAACGGTCCGGCACGCCCTGCGGACCGGCCGCATTGTCCTCGGCTTCGAGATCATCGCCTCACCTGCCGGCCGTCGGTTTCTGGGTGGAGCGGGCCGGCACACCGGCCGGAACAGTCGGCGATCGGATCCCGTGGCAGCCGAAGCCGGCGCTCCGGTGGGCCCTTCCTCTGGACGCCGAGGTCCGGAACCTCCGCAACGGGCGTCCATTTCATGAGGTTGCGGCCCAATCCGGTACAGTCGACGACATCCTTGCGGGAGTGTATCGTCTGGAAGCGTGCCTCACCCTGGTCGGCGAGCGCCGGCCGTGGGTGATTACCAATCCCGTCTACGTAAGGCCGGTGCAGGTCGAGGAGAACGCCACCGGCAAGTAGCAGTCGGCAACCGTGGGAACGTTTCTTAAGGAGACCTGACGATGAGAAAGTCCATGTGTGCAATAGTGATCGTTCTGCCGACCGTCCTGTGCGCGCTCGCACGCGCGGATCTGGCCGGTTACATCGACAAAAAAGACGCCACCTATTCCTGGACCACCGTATCGACGAGCGAGAGCGATCCGGAGAGTCCGATCCGGTACGCTGAGCTTCGAATGGTGTCCCAGACCTGGCGGGGGATCGAATGGAAGCATCGGATGGCCGTCGTGTGCCCGCTCAAGCCGCAGACGACCTCGCACGCCCTGTTGATCATCTCCGGCGGCTCCTGGCGCGAGGGCCAGGAGCAGCCGAAGCTGGACAAGGACTCCAGGGAGTTCAAGCTGGCCACAACCATTGCCGGCGCCTGCGGCATGCCGGTCGCTTTCGTGATGCACGTCCCGTTTCAACCCATGTTTGGGGGCTTGAAAGAGGACCAGATCATTTCCAAGACCTTCGACGAGTACCTCAAAACGGGCGATGAGGAATGGCCTCTTCTGCTGCCCATGACCAAGGCCGCCGTGCGGGCCATGGACACGGCCCAGGACTTCGCAAAGAAGGAATGGAGGATCGACATTTCGAAGTTCATCGTGACGGGGGCCTCCAAGCGGGGCTGGACCACCTGGCTGACGGGTGCCTCCGACAAACGGGTCGTCGCCATCGCCCCGATGGTCATCGACGTGCTCAACATGGCAGAGCAGATGAAGCACCAGAAGGAGACGTACGGCACATACAGCGAGGAGATCGACGATTACACCAGGCTGAACCTCATGGATCGCCTCGACACCGAGACGGGACAGAAGCTGCTGGCTATTGTCGATCCATACTCGTACCGCAAGCGGCTGAAGATCCCCAAGCTCATTCTCCTGGGCACCAACGACCGCTATTGGACGTTAGACGCGCTCAACTTGTACTACGACGGGCTGGAGGGCGAGAAGTACATCCTTTATGTCCCGAACGTCGGCCACGGCCTGAACGACATGGTTCGGGTGGTCAGCAGCGTGTCGGCCTTTGCCCTGAAGGCAGCGGGCAAACTCGATTTTCCCAAGCTCACCTGGGACATGAAGGAGGACGGCGATACCTTGCTGTTGACGATCTGGTCGGACGTCAAGCCCTCCAGCGTTTCGGCCTGGGTTGCGGAATCGCCCACCAAGGATTTCCGGGACGCCAAGTGGCGGCCGGAAGCCATTGATCCCGCGGGCGAGGAATACGAGTACCGATTGAAGCAGCCGGAGAAGGGCTTTGCGGCCGTCTTCGGCGAAGCCGTCTACGAAGTCAAGGGCCGGATGATCTATCTTTCAACGAACGTCCGGATTGTGGGCACCCAACCGGCTCTCCCCGTCAGCGGTCCCACACCTTGAACGGACAGCCGGCGCCGCGGTTTCCGTGCGTGCGCGAGAATCAACGGGACCAGAGGGTGGGGCAGGGTGGAGGTCGCCGTAGCGACCGAGTCCCGCCGCACTCTGGAGCCTACCTGGGAGCAGTAATGAACCCGAAGTACCTTCCCATCCAGTAGGGCAGAAGGTACTCTGCTCCGGACTCCGGGCTGTTCCCATCCCCGCCGCCGTCCAGGCCCATCTCGTTGCCGTTCCATTTCTGGATGCGCCGCTCATCGGGCGGCAGGACGGCAGCGGCCTCCGGCTCCACACCCGGCCGGGCGTCGATCCGGATGTCCAGGCGATGCGAGTTCTGCATCCGCCAATTCCGGTTATCCAGCGGAAACCTTCGCAGGACAAAAATGCTTCCCTCCAAGTCGATGGCCTCGCCCGTCACGCCGCCGAAGATGAAATTCCACACCGGGTTCCTCTTGCGATGCGTGGCCTCCTTGTGGGCGCGAACGCTCTTCAGGAACGTTGCCTTCAACTTGTCGTCAAAGCAATGCTTGATGAGGTTGTAGTAGCTCAGCCAATAGAGTTCGTCGTCCGAGTGATTCCATTCGCCCCTGGGGTCGGGCAGGTAATTGATCGTATTGTCCGCATAACCGTGCTTGCGGACGAGGTCGTAGAAAGCATCTTTGAACCGCTGCGAGCCGGTGACGTGGTAAGCAAGCTGGAGAAACGACAGGATTTCGATGGAGTTCAGACGCCGGTCGCCGCCGACGGCCGGCGTGTTGACATATTCGGGGTTCCAGCGCCCCCAGGTGGTGGGCTTGCCGTCGACGTCAACCAGATACAGGTTGTGGTCGAGAATGTGGCTCGTGATGGCCCTCACGACCGACGCCACACGCTCTCTGAGAGCTGGGTCATCCCTGGCCACCGTGTCATAGAATACCGAATGAAAGAAGAACGTGCCGACGATCTCATCGCTCGACGTGTGCCCCTTCCATTCGAAATCATGTTGCGGTCGGGTCCGCCACCGCTCCGGATCCGAGCGCTTGTACCCTTCGAGCTCAAAAGTCCGTGCCTGAAAACCGGGAATGGAGGTGATGGTCACGAGTCGCTCGATCGCGTCGAATCCGTCAATCGCGTTCTCACGGGCGTCCTCGGCCCCCGTGACGGCAAATCGAAAGGCCTCGGAGGCCAGGTACAGGCTCGACCACAGCCCGTCGTTGTCCGTATCGTGCAGCCGCAGATGCGCATAATCGGCATCGACAAGCTCGGCATCGGAGACCAGCCCATACCGGATGTGATTGAGGCGCAGGTTGCGCAGTTCGATTGCGGCTTTGTCCGCCAGGGTCATCATCTCGAAGCGAAGCTGAGAAAGCCCTCGCCGGTTGAGGACATAGACGTCGTTTCGCATATCGACGTGAATGTCGATCACTTGGTCGTCTTGGAGCCATCGGCGGCCGGCGTAGTAGTTGATCTCTCCCGCATGGTCGAGGCTGAAGGCTCCTCGGGTTGATCCGATCCAGAGCCGCCCGTCGGCATCCCGAGTGATGCAAGTCAGATCCTGCCAGGGCAACGGCCGGAGATCGGCGACCACCGACTTGTCCGTGACGGTGAAGAGGCCTTGATCCGTCGCCACCTTCAACTCGCCGTTGGAGGCTGGAACCACGCCAGTGATTCTGGCGGGCGGGGCGGGCAGGGGGATGAGCCGGCCGCCTTGGTACCGTGCCAGCTTGTCGGTCGCGTACAGGACGAACATACGGTCGAAGGGGCACAGAATCACTTCGCTGAAGCCGGGATTGTCGATCTGCGCATTCTTGCCCCCCGCGATCTCAGCAATCTTGGCCTTTGACAGAAGCAGGTAGTGGCCGGAAGCCGCGGCGGCCAACCGAGTCCATTGCGATTCCGTATTGTGGTGAAAATCGACACCCGCGCCGTGAAGGGGCAGAAGCATCTTGTCCGTCAGGAAGACGAATTTGCCCTTGAGCAGCTCCAGATCGTAGTGATCCAGCTCGGATATACCGGCCAGCTCCCGGTAACGGACCAGTCGACCATCGTAGCCCTTGAGCAGACCCCTGTTGGTGTTGATCAGCACTTTCCCGTCGCGGTCCACACGGACCGTGCGAAGTTCATAATCCGACAGATCCACCTCGTTCTTGAAATGAATCGCCCGCACCTGTCGAAAGGGGACATCCTCGCACACCTGCGCGGCCGGCGAACATGCCGGCAGCAACGTCGCCAGGACCACGAAGCACGCAACCCTGGAGAATGCGGCCATGATGGTACCTCCTCGCGATCAGACCTTGGGGAAAATCGGCTTGAGGGTGGCAGTCAAGGTTTTCAGTTCCTCGGCCTCGCTCGGCCGAATCGGTTGAAAACGCATGGCAACGTCCATGGCGAGGCGGAAGAGTGACTCCTCGCCCGGCGGCACCGCAGCGGTCACCGGCCGGCTGAGCGTGTATCGCACGCCCAACTCGGCCTCGCGCGGGTCAGTCAGGGGTTCGTACCAGCACTTGTTGTAGGCGGCTCGCCGCGAATCATGCTCTTGCCACGCCTGGCGGGCCATGGCCTTCAGCGCCAGCACGGCCACGCCCTTTCTTCGAGCCGTCTCGATGACCTGCCGCGAGAAGTCGTTCGCGTAATCCGTGGCGAAATTGACCGGGTACAGAATCGAGTCGAATTCGTAGCGCTCCATCGCCGCCAGTGCGGCCTCGACCGAGTGAGCCGAGAAACCGATGTGCCGGACCCTGCCGCTCTTCTTCGCTTCGATGAACACCTCCATCGCCCCGCCTTCAGCGAACGCGGCGTCGACGTCTTTCCGTACGTCCGTCAGAGCGTGGAGCCGGTACAGGTCGAGGTAATCGGTCCGAAGACGTTCCAAGGAACGTCTCAGCTCGCTCGCCGCGCCTTCGCGCCGCCGCTCGGTGGTCTTGCAGGCCAGGAACGCCCGCTTGCGGTACGGCGCCAGCGCCGGTCCGAGCTTCAATTCCGCGTCGCCATAGGTGGGGGCCACGTCAAAGTAGTTCAATCCGCGCTCCACCGCCTCGGCCACGATGCGGTCGGCTCGCTGCTGCTCCAATCCCGCCAGCACGATGCCCCCCAGCCCGATGATAGACAGTTGGACTCCGGTGCGCCCGTAGTCACGTCGCGGGAGCACCGCGGGGTTCGAAGACGGGGTGGTTTGACTCATGGCCGTACCTGCCTGCCCCAACCACAGGGTCTCACTGGCTGCACCCGCCGCCGACAGCGTGGTTGCTTTGAGAAAATCTCGCCGTTTCACGGGACGTGCTCCCTTGCCGCATTGACCGCTGCTACTCCGCCGCCGTGCTTGAAGCGGGTGGCAGGGCCCCAGGTGGAACCGGAAGATGCTTGACCAGAAACCGCTCGACCCGCCACAAACAACGCCGGTTGACATCCTCGGACAAATCCATGGTGTGGGGCCAGCCCTCCAACCTCTCGTACTCGTATGGAATACCCAGTTCCTTGAGCTTCCTGGCCAACAGGTCTGCCTGCGCGATAGGAACCGTGTCGTCGATGGTGCCGTGCAGGATGAGCGTCGGCGGGGCGCCCTTTGCCAGGTGAGTGATCGGAGACGCCTCGCGGTACTGCGCCTCGGCCTCGTTATATCGCTTGCCGCCCATGAAATCGATCACCGCCCCTGCCTTCTTGGCTTCATCAGCAGTCAGATCGACAGGCCCATAGAAGTCGATCGCCGCCTGCACGGCGCTGCTGACGCCCGCGTTACCGCCGTTGCCCTCCAGGGCTTTCACCCCCGATGAGTACCCGACCATCATCGCCAGGTGACCGCCGGCCGAGCCCCCGAGCACGGCGATCTTATCCGGGTCGACGTGGTGTTTGCGGGCATTGGCCCGCAGCCAGCGAACCGCGCACTTGGCGTCCTGCACAGCCGCCGGGTATGGTGCCTCCTCCGAAAGCCGGTAGGAGATCGTGGCCGTGACGTAACCCTTCTCGGCCAACTTGATGCAATAGTACCGATAGATCTGGCGGTTCCCGCTTTTCCATCCTCCGCCGTGGATCAGGATCACCGCCGGGACCGGCTTACTGAGGCCTTTGGGCTGATAAAGGTCGAGTTGGAGCGATCTTTCGCCCACTCTGCCGTACTCGACATTGTTGATAACCTCAACGTTCTCCGGCAGCGGGATGAACAGGTTGACCAGCCTGACTTTGCCCTGCCCGATCGCCTCCTTGACTTCCTCCGTGGAGCCGAAACCTTTGGGCACGGGCGGTTCAGCATCCGGTTGTTGGGCGGCCGGCAAGGGGGCGATACTGAAGAAGAGCATTGCAGGGACGGCGACCCACAAGAAAACGCCGGTGGGCTTCTCGAAAAGAAGGGCCCGAACTCTCATCACATTGCCTCCGTTCCACGGCCTGTGGTCTCGGCGATCAGCGGTGACGTGATGTCAACCCTGTCGATACCCGGACATCCAAGATCTGACCTGAGGCTCGATGATACCAGCTTCGATTCGGTTGTCGAACAACACGACGTTTTGTCACTGGCAGGGCGGCCTGGAGAATGCCGTGAGGAGGCCAAGGTCATCTTCCCAGAACGTCGGCGAAGCGTCTGGGGCCCATTCAGGCCGCGTGGAATCCTGGCCGCTATTACTGGGGCAGATCCCCGGGGGCACTGAAGCGGCTTGGACGCACTGGCTTGACACGGCGGCTTGGGTCCATTAACAAGACGCCAACACGGACGGGCCAATAGAGTCGTTCTGAGCCTATCGCACCACGAAAGGGGACGCAGGCGGCGTCCGGTCGAGGCGGCCGAACGCGAACGACCGGGCCTGCCGGTTGCACGCGACACGATGCTTCTGACCAGCTTCCTCGACACTGCGGATCGATGCGCCGGTAAGACGGCTGTTCTCGATGAGACGCGCCAACTGACCTACAACCAACTCGTCTCCCGAGCGGCGGCGCTGGCTCGGATGGTCACCTCTGCAAGCCGTGGGGCCAACGTTGGGATCCTTCTGCCATCGTCGACGGACGCTGTTGCCGCCTTCTATGCCGTCTTGTGGGCCGGTCGCGTCGTTGTGCCTCTCAACGTTCTGCTCAATCCCTCGGAGATCAAAACAATCATTCAAGACGCGGGCGTCGATCTCATCCTGAGCTGCTCCGCGCTCGAGAAAGTCGTCAATGCGCTGCCTGCACAGGCGGTGTTCCTGGATCGCCTGCCGCAGGAACCACCGCCGTCACCCTCCGGCCCCCCGCGATTTCCGGCGGTGCCGGAGAGCAAACCCGATGATCTCGCGGTGATCCTGTACACCTCAGGAACAACCGCGATGCCCCGAGGGGTCTGTCTTTCGCACAACAACCTCCACTCCAACGCGTCCGCCACCGTGCGGCATGTGCTGCTTCGCGACGATGACCGGTTCCTTGGCGTATTGCCTCTCTCCCATAGCTTCGGCCTCCTCGCGACGCTCATCCTGCCCACTTTGTTCGGCGCGACCGTCGAGTACCAGACTCGCTTTCAGCCGGTCGAGGTTCTTCGGGCCCTTGCAGGCGGGGGTATCTCCGTGTTCATGGCCGCGGCCAGCATGTTCGCGGCGCTTGCCCGCGTGAAGAACGTCTCGTCGGAAATGCTCAGGGGGCTGAGGATTGCGGTCAGCGGCGGCGAAGCCTTGCCCGACGCCGTTTTCAAGGATTGCCGGACACGGCTCGATTTCACCATTCTTCAAGGCTACGGTCTGACCGAAACATCGCCGGTGGTCTCCGTCAACCAGCCATGGGCTCACCGCCCCGGGACCATTGGTCTGCCGATTCCCGACGTGGAGGTGAGCATCAGGGACGAGCAAGGACGCGCTCTGCCGTCGGGCGAGCAGGGCGAGATCTGTGTCCGAGGTCCCAATGTCATGCAGGGATACCTCAACAGGCCGCAAGAGACTGCGGCCGTCCTGATGCCGGACGGCTGGCTCCGTACCGGCGACCTAGGCCGACAGGACGCAGACGGCTATACCATGATCACGGGCCGCAAGAAGGAACTGATCATCGTAGCCGGCGAGAACGTGTTCCCCCGGGAAATCGAGAATGTCCTCGACGATCACCCTGCCGTGTCCCAGTCCGCCGTGATCGGCGTACCGGACCCCAGGCGTGGTGAAGTTGTGGTCGGTTTTGTCGTTCCCAAGGACGGCGCCCAAGTCAGCGCCATCGAGCTTCGTGAATACTGCCGTCGTCATCTGGCCAGCTTCAAAGTCCCTCGCCAGATCATTATCCATCGTGATCTGCCGCGGGGTCCTACAGGCAAGATCGCAAAGCGTCTGCTCCCGACGGTGACAGGCGTTGCCGACATGCTCATGTCTTCAAAACCTTGAAACCCCGGATTGGCAGGCCGCGTTTGCCGCCATGACCGCCTCCCAATCGCCGAGGTCGGACGTCGCACGCGATTCCGCGTCTACCGCTGTGCGACGAGCGACTGCCACGCCGCCATCAGGCGCGTGGCGGCTTCCGGCCCGCAGGAGTTGATCTCACCGTACTGGCGCTCCTTGCGGCCATAGGCGTATGGCGAGGACCAGTCCCACTGCGACTTGGGGATGATGTAGCCGATCTCGTCATTCGCCAGCCCGATGACCATTTTGAACCGCCCGGTCATGAGCGGATAGATCGCCGGTTCCAGCGGGGCGTTCGGGAAATCGGCCGCGGCTTCCTGGGGTTGCTGGAATCTGCCCAGGGCCAGCTCCGGGTAGAGTTCGCCCGGAACCGCCGCGATCTGAAGCGAACCGATCTGGATGAGGCCGATCTCGGTCTTGAGATACAGATCGCCCTCGGCCGGTGCGCCGGCCGCGGCGGTCGCCGTGGCGGCCTGCTGCATCTTGACAGGTCGCCCGTCTGCGTCGAGCATCGGCCGCTGAAGAACCCCGATGGATCCGCCCAGCCTGTAAAACGGGTTCCACAACGGAATTTGCACTTCCCGAGAGATAGCACGAATCGGCCCGCGCAGAGGCTGAGCTTGGTCGATGGCGCCCTCGGCAATACGTCCGATGATCCGTCCATAAGCGATCATCCGGCCGATTTCATCCTCCGGCAACGGCTCATTTGTGAACGGGTCAGACTTCGGCTCGCGAGGCGAGAGCAAGCCGCCGACCGCCCCGCTGTTGTAGACGGCCAGCCCGCCGAACTTCGTTTCAAGGTACTGGCGCAACGTCGAAGGGAAATCGCTGCTCAACTGCTTGTTCTTTGAACCGAGAACCTCAGGGTGGCACGGCATGTTGACCAGCGTAACGATCATCTCGCCGCCATCATTCGTCGCCTGGATGACGGTCAGTTGCGAGTCGATCACTTTGGGCAGCCGCGAGTCGCCGATCAGTTCGGCCAGACGATTCACATCGGCGGTTCCGATCCGCAGTGTGCCGCGCCGGGCATTCCGATGCGCCCGGCGGACGGCATCGACGCACGCCGTCCGCACTTCATCGAGGTAACCGGGCGTGATGCCCGTCCGGCCAACGGGGCCCCAGAGTCCCAGCGTGTCCGGCCCGGCGTGCGTGTGCGTACTGCTGACAAGGACGTAATCGATCGACGGGCTCAGTTGCAGCCGGCCAAGTTCCTTTCGGACCTTCGCCACCTCGTCGTGGAAAAGGCCGATCAGGTCGCATGCAACGATGGCCAGACCGAATTGGCCGTCATGGATGAATATGGCCCGCGCGTAGATGTCGTCGTGCACGCCCTCGGCCTGTCGGCCCTGCCCGTACCCGGCCAGCCACACCGGTGGGGCGTCATGGGCCACCTTCGGCGTTATGACGACCGAGGCCGAACCGATCTGATAGAAGCCAACATCATTTGCCGCGACCGCAATGGAACTGACCAGCAGCGTGCTTCCGAACCAGCCAAGACCTGGCATCGGTCGTTTCATGATTCGTCCTCCCTGGCCGCTCGGCAGTGTAAAGCCGAGGGTTGCACACGGCAACGCAGGGGAATGCAGGATTGTGAACATGGAACTGAGAATGGGCCGTGTTCTGCCGTCGCCCATGGACCTCGTCACCGGTGAACTCCGGAGACAGCGGTGATTCGGCACAAGACGCCCGATTCGGACATGCTTCTCCGCGCGCCTGCGGGGATTCTTATGCAACCGGAGGGGGTAAACGGCTTTACGCCATTGTGAAAGCGGTGCAGGCATCGGGTAGAAGATGCTTATCAGGGGTTCCTGACTTCTCCGGCATCGTTGTAGCAGCAACCAAGTCGCTCCAAGACTCTTGGTCGGCGACTCTCGCCGGCGGCCGCCGCGTGTCCAACCGGGTGCCCCATTCCGAGGAGTCCCGACTTCCCCGCCAGCCGGGGGACAGAAAAGGGGGGCTCAAGCCAAGGGATTCCGAGGGGGATGGCAGGCCAGTGGGACGATCGCAACCCCTTTTCTATCAATCGTTTAGGTCATTTTTTGGGTTCGTTTGGCGCGGCGATCCGGCAACTGCCCGGGTCTGGCGGGGAAGCCGGCCGTGCTTGGGCGGAGGTTCTCTATCTTGACTTTTGGGTTCGTTCGGCTGGGACGGGGTAAGACCGGAGGTCGTTTCCAGCCCGGCAGTCCGCCAGAGTAGGGCTGCGAAGGCGAACCGCCTTTCTGCGGGCCGCAACCCGGGGGCACTGCGATTCAGCAACGTGCGCGCAAGCCGCACAGATCGCCGGCCGTAAGGTATCAATATATCAAAGAGCCCGGAACCGCAGGTGCCCGCCGGGTGCGGGCAGAGGATCTCCGCTGATTTCGGTGACGACATAACACGATGGCATGCTCCGGCGGTGAGCGTGTGTGCGGAGCGGCGTGGAGGAGGGATGACCCCCGGCCCACCTTGGATGGGGCACACAGGACTCGCCTGGCGTCCTGTTCATCGTCTATCGGGACGGTACTCTCTGACGGTCGTGGTTCTGAAAGGGCCACGTTGCCTCTCATGAAGGCGCACGGGCTGTAAGGCATCTGGTTTTCCCTCCTTTGGGCAGTGATGCGGCCGGGGCGCGCCCCATCAGTAGCTGTGCCGGCCAAGCTGAACCTTGCCGCGGAAGACCCAGTAGATGACAGCGGTATAGGCCAGGACGAAGGGCATTCCGATGACGGCGATGATGAGCATGATGGTCAGCGTCCGGGCCGATGAAGCGGCGTTGTAGATCGTCAGGCTGTACCGGGGATCGATGCTGGAGGTCACAAGGTTGGGGCTCAAGGCAATCGAGAACAGGAAAATGAAAGCGGCGATCGTGCAGCAGGACGAGACGAAGGCATATCCCGGCCGTCGAAGGTAAATGGCCCGTGGAATATTGGCGATGGCCAAGACGTTGAGCACCACCACGCCCCAGGCCCAGGGGTGAGCGGCGAAATTGCGGATGGCGTCGGGCACTGTGGCCAGGGTGAAGATCGTCGTCAGGAGGTACAGGACGAAGAAGACACCGAAGGTGTGCCACATCCAACTGGCGATGCGTTCCTGCAGCCGTCCCTCGGTCTTGAGGTACAGGTAGAGGGCCCCGTGCATGGCGAACATCGCCACGGTGAACAGTCCGATCAGCAGCGGGTAGGGCCGGAGCAGATCGAGAAAAGAACCGACAAACTCCATATCCGGGCCGATGGGCATACCGATCATCGCGTTGCCGACGGCCACACCGAACAGCAAGGCAGCCAGCAGGCTGCCCGCAAAAAAACCGAAATCCCAGATTCGTCGCCAAGTTGCCGACGCCGTCTTGCCGCGGAACTCGAGCGACACAGCCCTGAAGATCAGCGCCAGCAACAGGGCCATGAAGGCGACGTACAAGCCCGAGAAGACTGTGGCGTAAGCATGGGGGAACGCCGCGAACATCGCCCCGCCGAAGGTGACCAGCCATACTTCGTTGCCGTCCCAGAGCGGTCCGATCGAGTTCATCAAAACGCGGCGTTCGCGGTCGTCGCGGGCGGCAAGGTGCAGAATGCCCACGCCCAGATCGAAGCCGTCGAGGATGGCATACCCGGTCATGAGCACGCCCAGGAGCACGAACCAGATCTGGCACAGTGTGTCGTGGGTGAGTTCCATGGCCTTATTCCCGGCCTCCGGTATCTACGGAGCGTCCTGGCTCAGACTCGGTCATCGATACGCCTTTTTCGTGCCCGGCGAACCGTGCGGCCGTGTCGAAGAAGCCCTTGCCGTCGGCCGTGTCACCTGCCGCCTCCTCCGGGCCGGCTTTGATCTTGGCATTGAGCAGATACAGCCAGATGCCGAACAGGATCAGGTAGATCAGGCTGAACATGACGATTGACCCAAGTACTTCAGCGGCACCAACCGAGGGGGAGGCCGCGTCGGCCGTCTTGAGCAGTCCGTACACGATCCAGGGTTGCCGGCCGATTTCGGCAGCTGCCCAGCCCAGCTCATTCGCGATGTACGGCCCGATGACGGCGAACACGAAAACCCACATCAGCCACTTCTTGTTGAACAGCGTCCCTCGCCACCACAGGACGGCCGCCAACACGGTGATGCCGATGAAGAACATGCCAAGGGCGACCATGATATGGTAGCAGTGGAACGACGCGGCCACCGGCGGCCATTCGTCTCTGGGGAATCGGTCCAGGCCGGTCACCTCGGCTTTGGCATCGTTGTGCATGAGGAAGCTCAGCATGCCGGGGATCTTGAGACCCGCACGCACCTGCTGCGTCTGCTCATCCGGGAAACCAAACAGATAGAGCGGGACTCCCCTGGCGGTCTGGAAATGCCCCTCGAATGCGGCCATCTTGGCGGGTTGAGTGTGATACACGTTCCTGGCTTGGGAATGGCCCGAAACCAGAGCTGCCAGAGACGCAACGAGGGTCACGCCCAGGGCAGCGGCAAAGGATCGACGGGCAAACGTCTCGTGGCGTTTCCTGAGGATGTAATACGCCGTGATGCTCGTTACGAAGAAAGCACCAAGGATAAACGCGCCAATCCACACGTGGACCAGTCGTTCAACGGTCGAGGGATTGAAAACGACGGCCCAGAAATCCGTGATTTCGGCGCGGATCTGTGTCCGGCCGCCGATGGTCTGTTCGACGAGGTGAAACCCGGCGGGGGTCTGCTGCCAGGAATTGGCGACGACGATCCAAATGGAGGAGAAGATCGAGCCCAGCGCCACCATGAGCGCGGAGAAGAAATGCATCCGCGGCGAGACGCGATCCCAGCCGAACACCAGGACGGCGAGGAAACCGGATTCGAGGAAGAACGCGAAAATGCCCTCAGCGGCCAGAGCGGACCCAAAGACATCGCCGACATAACGCGAGTATGTCGCCCAGTTGGTTCCGAACTGAAACTCCATGACAATGCCGGTGACCACGCCCATCGCGAAATTGAGAGCGAAGATCTTCGTCCAGAATTGGGCCGCGGACTTGTAGCCGGCATCCCCCGTCTTGAGCCACGCTCCTTCGAGAATGACCAGCATCGCTCCCAGCCCGATGGTCAGGGGCGGGAAGAGATAGTGAAACATGATCGTCAGGGCGAATTGGACACGAGATAGCCAGATGACGTCCATGGAAGAGAGTTGTGAGTGATCAGTTCTCAGTTTTCATTTTTCAGACGCTGAACCACGACAACAGAATAGCGGGAATGGGTTGGGTGTAAAGGCCTTTTAGCGATCGTTCAGGGCAAGCGGCGTGGTGCAAAAGAGGAAGTTGACGACTCACCGTGCAATTGTCGGGTTGGGGATGCGGATCACGCCCGAAGCAGATCGCCTGGTTTCTGCCACCGGGACCGCTCGAAAGTGTATGGGCCGGTGACACCGAGTCGCATCGCGGCCACGACCTGTTCGCGCTCTCGCATCGTTTCGCAAAGCTGGCGGGGCAATTCATGCATCGGCACGGTATTCCGCCCCTGCATAACCGGAATGTCCCAGAACTTGACGACCGGTTCGTCCTCGCCGGCTGAACAGCGGACGTCGACTTCACCGGACCACTCGCCGCACACATCAACCGTGGTCAGGATCGTGACCATCGGGCGTTGGGCCCTCCAGTCCACCGGCGACGCGGCGACCAGAACAATTCGATCCCGCTGAGCCTTGCGAAGGTACATCCGGGCCGATTTCACTTTGAGGCCCGCCGTTTCGCAAGCGGCAACGATGCGTCGCTTGACGTCTTCGGCAGGTTCGCGTCCTGCTCTGCTCATGGCTCACACTGCAAACCGGAATGGACCCAATCTCGCCTGCAACCGCCAAGCTTCTTCCCTGGCGCCATTATGGTGAAACAGTTGCGGGGCCACAAGTGTGCTTCACAAATGATTTTGATGTTCCGATAATATCCGGCACGGCAGTGTTGAGCGTTCCGCCATTGAGGCGAATTTCCGGCACGTAAAAGGCCCGACGCAGTGTGCGCTGAACGGAAACGGAGCAGAGATGAGCGAAAGCCCAAAGCAGCGTGAGAGCGACGTGGTGGTCATCGGGGCCGGACCGGGCGGTTACACGGCCGCGTTCCTGGCCGCCGACCACGGTCGAAAGGTGACGCTGATCGATGCCGGCGAGCAACCCGGCGGAGTCTGTTTGAACCGTGGCTGCATTCCCTCCAAAACACTTCTGCACATGGCGCGGCTTCTCTCCGAGGCCCGCGAGGCGGCCGATCGCGGCGTGTCTTTTCAGCGCGCAAGCGTCGATCTGGAGAAGCTGCGTGCCTGGAAGAACGAGGTCGTCTCCCGAAACGCCTCGGGCCTGCGGCAACTGGCGCAGGCGAGAAGGGTGGAAATGGTGCGGGCCCGCGCTCGGTTTCTCGGTTCCCGCGTGCTTCGGCTCACGGACGCCTCCGGCGACGACCTTTGCCTCGGGTTCAACCACGCGATCATCGCCACGGGGGCAAGTCCCGCGAGACTGCCGGGACTGACCGTTGAAAGCGATCGGATCATGGACTCGACCGCCGCTCTGGAGTTGCCGGAAATCCCGGGTTCGCTTCTGGTCATTGGCGGGGGCTACATCGGTCTGGAAATCGGCACCGTTTACGCCGCGTTGGGCAGCCGAGTCACCGTGGTAGAAATGACCGCGGATCTGCTGCCCGGTGCCGATCGCGACCTGGTGCGCATCCTGCATAATCGCTTGAAAAAGAGCTTTGCGAACATCATGCTGAAATCGAAGGTCGTATCTCTCGCCGAGGCCGGTCAGGGAATCTCCGCCACGATCGCGACCGAGGGGGCCGATTCGCCCACTCAACAGGTTTTCGATCGGGTCCTGATCGCCGTCGGCAGGTTGCCGAATTCCAGCGAGCTTGATTTGGAGCTTGCCGGCGTTGAGGTGGACCGTCAGGGCTTCATCCGGGTCAGCCAACAACTGCGGACCGGGAATGAGCGAGCGTTTGCCATCGGCGACGTGGCCGGCGGTCTCATGCTGGCCCACAAGGCTGCTCATGAAGCCCGCGTCGCCGTCGAAGTCCTCGCCGGGAGGGATGCTCGTTCTGTCCCTGCGGTCGTGCCGTGCGTGGCGTTCACCGATCCGGAGGTGGCCTGGGTCGGGCTGACCGAGACCGAGGCCGCTGCCAAGGGCATTCCTTTTGAAGCGGCCAGATTTCCGTGGGCGGCGTGTGGCCGGGCCGCAAGCATCGGCCGAACCGACGGCCTCACCAAGATCCTCGTATCCCCGGATGACAAACGCATCCTGGGCGTCGGCATCGTCGGCACTGGTGCCAGTGAACTGGTGGCCGAGGGTGTCCTGGCCATTGAAATGAAGGCCACTGCCCGGGAGGTCGCCCGCTGTATCCACGCCCACCCCACCCTGTCGGAGACAGTCGGAGAGGCTGCCGAATCAGCTCTCGGAATTACGCCCCATATTCTCCGGCCTCGGCGGTGAGCCGGAGGAGTCTTACGTCAACTCGAAACCCTGCCAAGGTCGGGCATCGCCGCGAGTTGACCGGCGGAGGTTTTTCGGGCATACTTACGATCTGCCGGTGAAATGGGTTCACCGCTCTTGGACTGCGGGCCACTCGGCCTTGAGGGGCGGCGAAAGACGCCGACCAACCCTTTGCAGGTATTCAAATGGTTCCCCTCCTACCCGGGATTCCCGCTTCAATCAGGTTCGGCGGCCATTCAGGAATGGTCCGTCTCCTCTAGACGGAGGCAACTCCACCATGTCGTTCGAAGACAAAACGATCGTGTGCTCGGACTGCGGCCAGACGTTCATCCACAGCGCCCAGGACCAGGCACGCTACGCCCAGCGTGGCTTCACCAATGAGCCCAAGCGCTGCCGCGAATGTCGTGACAAGCGCAAGGCCCAGGGTGGCAGCGGGCGTTCCGGCGGCGCCAGCGGGAACCGGAGCTTCAACGGCGGCCGCGGGGATCGTCCTCGGCGGGAGTCTTTCCCGGCCACTTGTGCCGAATGTGGGGCTCAGACAACCGTCCCATTCAAGCCGGTCCAGGATCGGCCGGTATACTGCCAGGATTGCTTCCGGGCGAGAAAACGCTAAGCGCCGCTTTTGCCGGTAAAGCCGCTTGAATCGGTTTCGATACACAAGGCGGACGGGGGGGAGGGTCTGCGCGCCCGTGCGGATCACGGCACCAAGAGGGTGTCGGTGTCGCCGAAGGGTCTCTCGACGCCCGTGTAGTGGGTAAGCCGACCGGCACGGTAGATGTTGTCCTGATCGACACCAATCGTAGGCCGGGTGAACCAGCCGCCCGTCCCACCCACGTAGACCGCGTTCTGACCGGCGCCGTTCTCGTGGGCCAGCGAGTTGGCAGCATTATCATCATACGGGCTGATGCGATGACCGCCTCCGCGCCCGTCGAACAACGGATTGGCGTCCGCGGCGATCACCATCTGCGGATCCATCTTCTCGACCCGCCACCCCTTCAAGACATTCATGAGCAACAGGCTGTAGGAGACGTTTGCGGGCTCGGCGAAATCGTCGAACCGCTGATAATCCCGGGCGATCATCGGGCGTGCGTCGGGCATACTCGGGCAGATGAACACGCGCGGATCGTCGTTGGGAATAAGCCCCTGCCGGAGCAGAACGAACATGGCCCTGGTATTGGAGTAGCGAGGCACGTTGGGCGTGCGTGTGCGGAGCCACGATGCGTTGGGCATATACCCGAAATATGGAAGATAGCCGTCGTTCTGCTGGGCGTACGCGCTCATGCCCAAGGACACGGTGCGCAGTCCCCAGCGACATGCGTTCCGCCGGGCGATGTTCTGAGCCTTCTGGTATCCGGGCACGAATACTCCCACGAAAAGGGTGATGCAGGCAGCGATAGCGATCAGTTCTCGCAGTGACAGCACCGACCGGCCCGAAACACGTCGCCCCTCCACAGGCGATACGGGGGTCATTTCCTTGAAAGGAATCGGCCTGGTGCGTTCGTCGATTCGGGCCATAACCGCATCCGCCAAGTCGGCGGACGGCTCGGGGACCTCCACGGCATCGAGGAGTCCCAGGAGGGTACGCAAGGCCCGGCTTTTGGCCGCCAGGTCGGCCGACGTTGTCACGGCCTCTTCAACCTCCCGGGCCTGCTCCGGATCGAGCCGATTCAACTGAAGGTCCAGCAGCTTCGATTCAATTGTCTGCGAGTCGTCTTGCATCGTCCTCAACGTGCTCCTGCCCGTCCGACCATCGTCAAACAGCCTTTAAGCCTTTTGGGGCGGAAGGCCCGCCGACCGATCGCTTTCCTACCGCGGCCTTGTAGGCTTTTCCGAAAGTGGCCACCGCGGCGTGCAACCGGCTTTTGACGGTCCCCAACGGGACATTAAGGATCTCCGCGATCTCCCGGTACGGAAACTGATGGTAATAGCTCAGCACCAGCACCTCCCGAAGGTGATCCGGCATCCTTGCCAGAACCGCGCGAACTTGCTCGCGTTCTTCCATGCTTTCAAGCCCGGCCACCGGGTCGGCCGAATTATCGGCCATGAAGTCCCGGAAAGTCTGCCCGGTTTCCTGGTCGGCATTGCCGACGTGTGCATCGAGCGGCACTTCAGGTTTTCGCCCTCGGCTCCTGAGACAGTCGCGAGCCTTATTTGCCGCGATGGTGAACAGCCACGGCTTGAATCGCCGAGACCGGTCGAAGCTTGCGGCTGCCAGATGCACCTGGAGGAACGCTTCCTGAACGACGTCCTCCGCCAGCGCCTGGCTACCGGTAAACCGGACCAGAAAGCGAAACAGCTCATGACTATGCCGCCGGACCAGCAGCTCGAACCGGTCGGGCAGGCCTTCAACATGTTCGGCCAGCAACTGCTCGTCCGAAGGCGTCGTCACCGCTTCAACAGTTCCTTACGATTGGACTTGCGCTTTGTTCACCGCACGGTTGGACAACGACCTCATAATAGATCCGTGTCCGTCGACGGTCAAAGTGAGGCAGCAGACGTGCCGCCATAACATTCGTGGCAACAGAGGGTTGAACCCGTTCGACCATTATCGGCCCCCGAAAAGATCTTGGGTCAGCTTTCCGGCTTTTGTTCCACTTGCGAGCCGGCAACCGGCCCCTCGGTCCGTTGTCCTTTTCGCCGCCGCTCGCGCACGGTACGGACGAGCACCCAAAGCCCAAAAATGATCGCCGCACCAAGAAGGGGCAAGAGCTTGAAGCTGGGGGGCGGGGGCACAGGCAGCGTAACGCCGGGCACGATGACCGTCCTGTCGTCGGCAAACTTGATGGTGACTTTCCCTTTACCGACCAAGGCTCCCTTGGCGGTGAGTCGCATGGCAAAAAGGTGCTGCCCGCCGGGCGGGATACCGGGGTTAGGAGGCTTGCGTCTGGCGATACAGACTCCGGGCCTGTCAGGAACGCCGACGTTCACCAAGTAGGTGCATTCCTGTTCCCACCCGGCCGGAGGGATGATCTGGAAGAGGTCGGCGTGATAGTGCGGGAATTCAACCTCAACGATCGCAAGCGAGTGTTTGTTGATCACCGTCCATTCGTAGTTTTGCCGTGTTTCGTCGGCGCCGCCCCTGATTTCAACAAGCTGGTCGGCTGACTGCGCGGAGTCGGCGAAGGAGGGTGCCGCATCCGTCACGACGAGCAACGACAGGAACAGAACTGCATATGGGCAGAGCCGGAATCGCTCGGTGCCCCGATGAGCAGGATGGTTTCGCGTCATGGACCGCCCCTCTGGGTAATCACCTCCGGCCGGCTTTGCGAAAACAAATCCGCAAGCCGATAGACGGTGACACCGTCGCCATTATACACCGGCTCGAACCAACGTTGGTCATTGAATTGCGGCATGATCCCGAAACGCTTCCGCTCGGCCAAGCCGACGAAGACGTATCGGACGCCCCACGTTTCAAGTTTCGCGTGCGCTTCCTCGCTGGACGGCGTGTAGAAGGCTTGCATGACATCAGAATAAGCCCGCCTCATGCTCGCGGGATCCTTGGGGCTGAACACGACCACATGAGGGGAATTCGGCTTCGACGCGCCGATGCGTCGGTCGGTCAAGGCCGCCAGATCCAGCCTGCAATCGGGGTCGCCCTGGATGACGGCATCGGTCGGCGTCGACTCCCGCAAGAAACGGATCGCCCCGGACTCAGGCATGAGTCGTCGTGACTCCCAGATCGTCCTGACTGCGGTCAACGGTGCTTCGTACAAACCCACCGGTAAACCCAGCGACGCGCCGATGACCGCCAGACCAACGCCGATCCGCCGAACGCGCCGACGCAGAAGATCGGCGTTGAGCAGGGATCCGGCCATGCCGGCCAGCAAAGGTGCCGCAGCCATCGGTGCGATCCGAAAACCATAGTCGATGGCATTGACCTCGCTGCGAAAGGTGAACATCAGTACGGCTCCCGAGAGCCCAACCAGGATAAGCAGCTTCACGCCCGGATCCGCCCACAGGACACGCCAGAAGGTCCCTGACACCAAGAGGCAGGCGAGTGCCGGCAGCCCAAGCTCGACGATCAGCAGCCAAGGCGCGTCGGCATAGTTGGCCAGCGGCCCCGCCGGCAGCAAGCGACCGAAGATCGCAAAGGGGAATCTTTCCCAGGAGGTTGTCAGCCCGCCGGGGTAACGGCTGCTCATCTCCTTGTAGCCCCATGCCTGCCGGCCCATCAATGCCAGACCAAGCACGCCGATTACCACGATTCCCGCCAGCACCCGCTTGAGGCTCGTGCGGTCCTCGCGGGCAATCCGCCACAGGAAGAGAACGGCGTAGACGGCCGCCGCCGGGAAGATCACGATGGCCAGATGAGCACTCCCGCCAAAGATCGACGCCGACAACAGCGGCGCCATCAGGAGCCACCACGTGCCGCGCGGCGACAGCCTCAGCCAGATTGCCGCCAGCGTCAACCCGACGACGGCGAAGACGTGTTGCGGGCACCAGAAGTACTGCGTAGTGAAATTGTGGACCCGCCAGGCCACCGGACACCAGGCGTCCAACGTGACCACCAAGCTTCCGCCGGTCGCCGCCCTGATCAGTACGGGGACGATATCGAAGCCGCCGACCAAGCTGACGAACGCAGCCGCGAGCGCGCTGCATCTCTCGTCCCTTGTGATACTGCCGGCCAGCGAAGAGGTGAGATGGATCAGAATTGCCGCGAGAAGCGCGGACGTCAGGCCAAAGGCGAGGGGAATCGATACCTTGTTACCGGTCATCGTCCGGAGCGCGGCCGGCAGGAGGTAGTAGTACTCATAGTAATAGTACGGCGTGTCGGCTTCGGCCCTATAGAAACAACTGTGCAATGGAAGCGGATGCCGCTCGAGCGAGAGCATGACGGCGTGGTGTTTGACGTAGTCGTGGGCACGGGTGATGGTGACGTTTCCCACCTGACTGGGCAGCCAGAACGAGAGGAACACGCAACCCGACGTCCAGATCGTCATTGCCGCGAGCAGCAGGCGATAGCGACGGGACGTGGACGCCGGTGGAGCTTCCCGGGGGCGGATGTCTTTCCGAACGGCCACCGCCAGGACCAGATTGAGGCCGCAGACGAGCGCCACGATCGCCCATCGGGCATTGGTCAAGCGCCAAGCCCAGCTCAGAGGAACCGGCATGAGAGCCGCAGATGCCGCCACCATTGCCCACTTTGAAGTGCGAAGCGATTCCAGGCCGGGCAACAGGCAGAGGAGCGACCGCCCCGGCAGCCACAGCACCAATATGGCGGCAGCAGGCAGCGAGATCCACGGAGTCGGCACGATGCAGGCTGCGGTCGCGAGAAGAATCATGGCGAGCCGGCTGGTCATGATCAGGTCCATACACCCAACCCGTCGGCCATCAAGGCGATTTGGGCATCGGCTGCCGCCATTTTGCCGGGTGGACGACGCCGGTCACGAGATAATCGTCCCCACGCGCCGGCCTGTGGCCGCCCGCTTGAGATTGCCGGCCTTGTGCAGATTGAACACCACCATGGTGACGCCACAGCGCTGGCACATTTCCACCGCGCTGAGATCCATGACCGCGAGCCGCTTGTCGATGACGTCGTCGTAGCTGAGCTTCGGATAGAACATGGCCCGAGGATCTTTCTTGGGATCGGCGCTGTAGACGCCGTCGACCTGGGTCGCCTTCAGCAGTGCATCGGCGTCGATCTCGACGGCCGCGAGAGCGGCGGCCGTGTCGGTGGTGAAGAACGGGCGTCCACTGCCGCCGGCCAGAACAACCACGCGGCCCTTGTCGAGATGCCCCTTGCAGCGATGCCGCGAGAACGGTTCGCACAAGCCCGTCACGCCCAGGGCGGACATCAAGCGGGTCGGCACCTTTTTGTCCTCCAGGGCCTCCTGCAAAGCGAGACCGTTGATCACCGTGGCCAGCATCCCCATGTAATGAGCGGTTGCCTCGGGGATGGCGGACTTCCTGGAAAAAGCCCCGCCGCGAAGAATGTTGCCCCCGCCGACCATGATCGCCAACTCGACACCCGTGCGATGAACGGCAACGATTTCGCGGGTCACGTAATCCAATTGTTCCGGATCGATGCCGGCGCCGCCGCGCCCGCCCAGGCCCTCGCCACTCAGCTTGAGCACCACTCTGGAAAAAGCGACCTTCGTCCTGGCCACAATACATCACTCCCAAGACCGCGTACCGCTCGCCCCAGAATCCTTTCTGGGGCGGTTTGCACCGAGGACTCTCATCCTCATGAGCAGTGAACGCCGAACGGATTCGGCCGGCCAGAACGGCCCGGAAGGGATTCCGGGCCGAGCGGCCAAAGCACATCACTCCCAAGACCTCGTTCCACTGGAGACCGGGGATCGAACCTCGGTGTCCAACGGCCGTGACCTTAATCACATCATCGGCATCCGGCAAGTCAGAACCGTTGAGATTGGAGCAGCCGGGCGATCAGGAACGCCATTTCCAGGCTCTGCGAGCAGTTCAACCGCGGATCGCAATAGGTCTCGTAGCGTCGCGCGAGGTCGCCGCTGGTCAAATCGCCCGCCCCGCCGATACACTCGGTGACGTCGTCGGCGGTCAGTTCAAAATGTACGCCGGCCAGGCGGCTTGCCTGGCGCCGGTGGACTTCGAACGTCCTCCGCAACTCGTCGAGCACCACCGAGAAATCGCGAGTCTTCCTTCCGTTCTCCAACGTCACGGTGTTGCCGTGCATCGGGTCGCAACTCCAAACCACGTTCCGGCCGGCGTTCCGAACCGCCCGAATCAGCGGCGGCAGCCGTTCCTCGACTCGCCCGGCCCCCAATCGCGTGATCAGGGTCAAGCGTCCTTCGTCGTTGTGCGGGTTCAACACGTCCACCAGGGCAAGGAGCTCTTCCGGCCGCATGGCCGCATCTACTTTCAAGCCGATCGGGTTGGCGATCCCGCGGAAGTACTCGACATGAGCTCCGTCGACCTGACGGGTCCGGGCCCCGATCCACAGCATATGCGCTCCCAGGTTGTACCAGCGTCCCGAGTCGGGGTCCTTGCGGGTCATCGCTTCCTCATATCCCAGCAGAAGCCCTTCGTGCGAGGTGAAGAAATCGACTCGGCCCAGAACGTCGGACCGTGCCCCGCCGAACGATTCCATGAAGTTGATCGCATCGAGAATCTGGTCGAGGACGGCCTTGTACTCGTTCCAGTTGCGGCTGTTCTCCATCGAGCTGAGGTTCCAGGTATAGGGGTGTCGCAGATCCGCAAAGCCTCCGTCGATCAGCGCCCGGATGTGATTGAGCGTCGCGGCGGCGTAGAAGTAGGCGGAGACGAGTCGCTGCGGGTCGGCGGCGCGAGCCTCGGGCGTCGGCTCGACAGCGTTGACGGCATCGCCGCGGTAGACGGGCAACTCACGGTCGTCCGCGATCTCAGTCTCATTGGACCGGGGCTTGGCATACTGCCCGGCGAAACGGCCGATGCGCACCACGGGTCTGCGGACGCCGTAGGTGAGAATGACGCTCATCTGGAGCAGGATTTTGAGCTTATTGGCAATACTCTCGGCCCGGCAGTCAAGGAACCGCTCCGCGCAGTTGCCGCCCTGAAGAATGAATGCCTCGCCGCGGCCGGCACCGGCCAGCCGGGCTCGGAGGTTGTCGACTTCACCAACCGCAACGAGCGGAGGGCAGTTTTTCAGCGCGCACAATGCCGCTTCATATGCTGTTGCATCAGGATACTGTGGTTGCTGAGCGGCCGGACAGCAACGCCACCCGGCCGGCTCCCATGGCTTGCCGGTCATTGCGGATTCCTGAAAGAGACTGAACACACCTTGCTGTGCCGATATCGCCCGGATGCCCCGAAACCGGACGCCGGGCCACGGTCCAGACCTATTGTACCCGTCGTCATCGCTCTCGCCATCCCGGGACAACGCAACACGGCCGGGTGGTTGGTTTTGAATCGCAGCTCTGCCGGTTTATACTGACCGCGTCGCGAACTGATTTTGGAAAGGGGTAACCATGAGCCACGCATCGCACAATACCGTGAGCCGGCGCGATTTCCTCCGAACAACCACCTGTGGCGCCGCGGCCATCGGGCTGGGACCGATGGCTTCGGGGACTCTGGCCGCATCGACAGCCTCGCAGCCGGCCAAGACCTTCAAGAAACCTTCGTTGCCTTACGGCAAGCTGGGCCGGACGGATTTCCCGGTGACGCTGATCAGCTTCGGGGCCATCCGCATTGCCGAGAGACTGGGCACGCGCATTGCGAAAGGCGTGATTGACGCAGGAATCAACCTGATACACACATCCTCCAGTTACATGGGAGGCAACAGCATCGCCGCCATCGCGGACCTCTTCAAAGCGGACAAGAGCTACCGGGAGAAGGTCTTTCTCTGCCTCAAGAGCTTCAACCCCGACAGCGAGAAGGAAATCGACGAAATGCTCATGACGCTGGGCACGGATCATACCGACGCCCTGCTGACCACGTTCGAGAACGCCGACCCCCGCCGGCTGGAGGCCATTCAGAAGCAGCAGGAGGCGCTGATCAAGAAGGGCAAGCTCAGGCACACCGGTTTCGTTTGCCACGGCGACCTGCACGGGGTCATGGAATTGACCATCGAGAAAGCCCCGAGGTTCTTTGAGGTGGCGCTTCTGGCAATGCGGATGCTGCCGCTGGGCAAGAGCAGCATCTCCGATGAAAGCAAGCGGTTTCTGAAAAACCTCAAGACCTTCCGCGATAACGGCGTCGGCATCCTCTCGATGAAGAGCGGCGCCTGGAGCGCGCTCGAACATGGCGCGGACGTCTTTCTGCCTCACGCCAAGGCCGTTCTCGAAGCCGGTTGTGACAGCGTATTGACCAGTGTCAACCGCTTCGATCAGATCGACATGATCAAAACGCTGGACCTGAGGTCGCGGCACATGACGGAGGATGAGAAGAAGGCGGCGGCCGAGTTCCTCGACGGCCGCCGCCAGGCCTGCCTGATGTGCGCCCGTTGTCGAAAGGTCTGCCCTCAGGGGCTTCCGGTGAGCGATCTGATGCGGATTCGGATGTACAACGACGAGTATGGCTGGCCGGACCATGCCGGCAATGAGTTCGCGAGGCTCGGTCTCGACGCGAATCGTCTGGCCTCGGCCTGCGGCGACTGCACCGCGTGTGCTCAGGCCTGCCCCATCGGCCTGGCCGGCGCCGAAGCTGTCCGTCACGTGGCGGAGATGTTTGTGTAGCCACTCATGGGCCGTGGCGGGGACTGGGGGCCGGCGAATAGCGGCCTACCAGTGAGAACTGAACACCGCTGACTTGCTCGCGGTGGGTTCGTTTCGTGCGGCACAGCGGGAAAGGCAGGTCGCCGCTTCGCTGTGACCTGCCCTACGTGCCCGTGCCGGGCGGCCGCG